>OOCY01000369.1_pt1 | contig 41383 bp, 43 predicted proteins | sample 1671291 | NCBI WGS metagenome assembly OOCY01 (sample SAMN06348141, study PRJEB24527) | human gut metagenome | biome: human gut; feature: ankylosing spondylitis patient; material: feces | host: Homo sapiens | place: China | collected 2015-10 | reverse complement strand
GAATATGTTGAATTTTACCCATACAATGATGGGAAAACTAATTATACAACGTATTCAATTATCAAAAAATGCAGTTAGACACTGAAAAATGCGAATTGAAAGAAAAAAAAAGAAGCAGAAGGAATCTACCCCCTGCTTCTTTTTTTAAGACTTTTGTTCTTTATATATCAGAGAGAATGGATATATAGCAATCATTTATAATCCGCAAAACGAAACGTTTCGCCATTCCAGAACGAGCCGTCTATATTCTTAAAACGAAACGTACCGCTGGGGGGGCTCCCCCACCCCAAAAATATTTTCGACCGGCTTACGCCGGTATTTACACAATGCAAGAACGGAGTCCGGACACCATCCGAACCCCGTTCTTTTCGTTTTGTCGCTTCGCTCCCGCTTTGCGCGCTTCGCTTTACGCAACCTCGCTCAGCGCCTTATACGCAGCCACGCTTTGCGCCCTCACGAGTTTGCCGCGGAAGGCCAGACGCGAGCCGACATACGCATACGTGTACGAAGCATCGTTATACGCACCCGCATACGACACACCGCCATTCGCGTTCGCATTGTTGTACCCGCGATAGACCACACGGCAGGTTGCTGTGCTTATCCAATATAAGTCTGAATAGTATGTGCTGGATGAGCCATTCATCGAGCCTACTGGCACTACCGCCATCAGCCTTCCATGAGCCACCGCCGTTATCCAGTTACCGCTGGTTGTCGTACCCTTTATCATGATCGTGCTGCCGTCCGGCATCCAGATGCGCCACTTGCCCTCGTTGCCGCTCGTGTTCGGCAAGTCAACACCGTCCATCATCTCATACTTGTGTCCGTAGATGTCCTCATAGCCCAGGCAGCAGATATTGTTCACCTGCGTCACCTTTGCAGCACCATACTCGTCCTTGTCCACATACCAGGCATATTGGTGCACTCTGTTCTCGTCCACCAGACTGTTTGTCACATTCGGGTTGATTGCCTTTGCGCCCTCATAGCCTATAGTGTCCTGCATGCCTCTCGACATCGTACCGCCAGTCGTGCGCATATTCGTATGCGAACCTGCGCCGCACTGCTCCTGCATGTTCCTCCTGCCATACTTCGCGTATGCAAGGTTCGCAATGCGGAAGTGCATCAGTGCATCTATCTGCTGCATACCTCGCTGCACGCTATAGTAGTGGAAGTCCGTCCATGTCATGCTTGCAGTGGTACTGCCGCCGGTTATGCAGGCACGCAGCTTGCTGCCAACTACAGAACTGCCCACAACAGCGCACAGATGCTCATCGTTCGCAAACCATTCAGGCTCCATATCCTCTATCTTGCTGCTGTTGGATAGCACCACCTTGTCAAACTCGGCTGTGTTCAATATAGAGAAGTACAAAGTCTTGGCTCCCTCAGGCACATCGCTGATGAGATACATGCCAGCCTCAAATCTGTTACCCAGCGTTGGCACCACGACGCTCTTCACCACATTGCCGTTCACGTCGGCAAATGCGCTGCCCACAAGGTTCGTGCCTGGCACACTCGGCCAGCGAACACGCTTGTGCTTCGACACATCCACCACGCACACCGAATAAGAGCTGTCCGTGCTCATGGCATTTGTTATGGTGTCCCTGCCACTCATCACTTTCCTGCCTTTAGTGTAACCGCCCTGCACCGCCTTGATGTCATCAAGCGTCAATACGTCCACATTCGGCACAGCCGGCATGTGATCCTTATCCTTCGAGCTGTAGCAGCTGTAGTCCTTGCTGTTCAAGAAGTCATTGATACCCTTGCTCCAGAAGAAAGGCTCGTGCATCATAAGGTCACCCTCGCTGCCGTCAAGTTTGGCAGGGGTACCGTCGGCATACTTGGTGCTGTCCTTATCGTCAAGCTCCAAGTAAGTCATCTCGCCGTCAAGATTGTTCACCACGGTATCGACATTCGCCATGTTCACGTTCCTCGTGGTCGCCTTCTTTGTCACCTTCGCCAGCACTCTGTGGCGGTTCTTCAGTATCGCAGCCACATGGCCGCTTGGCTTGTAGTCGTTGCCGTACTTATAGCCCGTGCCGTTATCCAAATTCGAGAGATTTGCATCGTCTGCCACGCTCTCGTCGCTCTCCAGCATTGTATATTCAGGCTGCTCGATGTTCAACTCCGGGTAGTGCTCGATGTATGCAGCATAGGTCTCATCATCAACGTAACGGGTCAGTCGGTATGTGCCTACAAGTCGGCAGCTCTCCACGTTGCCGCCATTCTCGTCCACACCGCCCGTCTGCATCAGCGAGGCCAGTAGGCTGCCGTCGCCTTCCATGTCGATGCCGGTCACACGCAGATACTTCACGTTTCCACACCTTGCATGCAGCGTCTGCCAGTCCACTCCCGGGCAATTGTCCACCACAAGCCTGTTGATGTTGCTTGTGCCCTCCAGCGTCAGACCGCCGGTCGTCAGTTTGCCCAGGTAGCGCAGTTCCAGTGTCTGCAACGTTGCCGGAAGCGTTACGCTCGTCAGCGGAGCACCCGGTGCGAAGTTCACGCCGGTCAGGGCCGTCTTGCCTGCCTTCAGTGTCTCCAGCTTCGTGTTGTTGCTCAAGTCTATGCCAGTGAAGCTGCCTGACTTCAAGCCGGTCATATTCAGAGTACGCAAATTTCGGCAGCCGTTCACCAGCAATGCGTTCAGCGTTGTCTGTGTCTGGCCGCAGCTCACGTCAAGCGTCCGCAGGGCGGAACAGTTGTTCAAGTTCAGAGTCTGGAGTATGGCATGGCTAACGTCCGTCAGGTCAAGCCCCATGATGCGGCTCGCACCGTAGATGTACTGCGGGTCATTCACGATGAGGTCCGTGTCAAGCGTCAGTTCCACCTGACTTCCCGTGTCCTCCGCAAGCACTGCGCTTTCGTGCGGAGTACCGCTCGTGTAGCCGTACCCGAAGAAATACCGCTCGCTCGCCGTGATTCTTATCTTCCGGTTGTCACTTCCAAACTTATAGCCGAAGTAGGCCGCGAAACTGTCCTTTCTGTATGTACCGCACACATACTGGCTGTCCAGCAATGCAAACCGGTTCTGGATGGTATAGGTGCGGTGCGCATATCGGCTGCCCTGAAGAGCATAGAGGTAGTCATAGTAACTCGTAGTGCCGTCTGCCGTCGTCACACCCTCCGTCAGCGGCTTGATATACTTGTAGATGCCGTCCTTGTTGTAGATGCGCTCACACCAGTTGCCCATCATCTCCTCATTGAACACCTTCAGCACATACTCCAGCGACATCGTGCTTCGCAGCTTGTCAGCTACCTCCCTCAGTTTGTCCGGACAGCCTCTCACAAGTTCCCACAGCACGGAGTCGTGTCCTGCAAACGCATACGAGCCGATGCTCTCGTCCATCGTCTCCCACGTTATCGTGTAGTCGTACTTCAGCACGGAGTCGTTGCGCTCACCGAACACCGTGTCCATGTCGTATGGGATGAAATACCATATCTTGCCGTCCCACGTCACGAGCATCATGTTCTTCGCGCGGTTGTCCACAGCCATGAAGTAGTCCGTTATCAGATACCATGCAAATGGCGAGTCGTTGCCGAAGTATTCCGCATATTCGTTCAGGAATTTCGTCGGATTGCCCTTGCACGAGTATATCCACTCCCAAAGGCGCTTCACTGCCGCCTTGTCGTCCTCATGCGCCGTCGCCCATGTGTCGTCGGCCTTGAAGCGGAACTCCAGGGCATCGTCAAACGTGTCCATGTTGCTCGTACCGAACAGGCACAATGTCTCCGAGTTGTTCAGGAACTCCAGGCAGATACACTTGTTGCGCCCGCCCTTCAGTGCAGCCTCGTCATTGAAGCCCTCGATACCCTCAAAGCCGTAGATGATGCCGCTGCCGCTCTTCTCGTTGTTGAAGTTGTACTTGCCAAGATACACGTTCTCACCCGTGCCGTTGTTGTCGTAGAACAAATCTATCGGGAAACCGTCCACGCCGATTCTCACATCATAGTTGCCCTTGTAGGCCATTTGTGGCGGAGTCAGCCAGCCGCATCTCTTCCAGATGTCGTTCACGATTCTCACCGCACCAGTATTGTGCGTAGAAGAAGAGTCCGAGAAGTCCGCCTTCAGACAGAATATGTCTATCGGTCTTGCACCTGGTTTGAACGAATATTTGAAGTCCGCTACCTCCACACCGTTCACATACAGCTTCGTGCCGTACTTCGTCGAGCGACTGAAGTAGATGCGGTAGTTCTTTCTCGGGTAGGTCGTCGATGAGGTGCCTTGTATCCTCAGTCCGCACTGGTAGATGATGAAGTCATACTCCTTACCGTAGGCAGAGTAGAAGTAGATGTCCACCGGAACCTCAAACTTCTTGTTGTTCGTCTGGTTCACCAGGTTCACGTCACCCACGATGCGCATCACGCTCTTGCCCATCGCACGCAGTTTGTCTATATCGACATCAGTGCCCTCGTCGTCCATCACCTGGTTCTTCTCGAACAGAAACACCATCTCGTCGCTTGTCGGGCGGTCCACCATATAGTTGGCAAGTTCCTCGTCATCGCCCAATGCACGGTTGTATATGCGCAGGTTCCTTACCTCCACGTCCGCACTCTCGCTCGTTATTCTGATGTTGGCCGGCTCGTCCTGCAGAAGGCTGTCTGTCGGGGCGTACTGCTTTGCACCGCATAGGATGCCGTTCACATACAGTTCCATCAGCCGGTTGCCTTTCTTCTCCTGGACCACGAAGGCTATCTTCAGTGTCATGCCGCTCGCGAACTTCGTGCCCACTTCCGAGCCTGCGCCCGTGCGCATCAGCGCCTCCTGCGTGGTCAGTCTGAAACCGACATTGCCGGCCATACAGTCCACGACCGTGCCCTTGCGGTCGGTCACATTGGTGCAGGTCAGTTCCATCTCGTAAGTCGCACCAGTGGTCGTAGCATCGTTGCCGAATGGTTTGCAGCCTATCTCGATGTTCGCGCCGTTCGTCAGTTTCAGCGCGTCACCCGTCCAGCCGTTGCTCTGCCAGTCAAAACCTTCAAACGCCGTTTGAACGTCGTTATAACGCCATTCAGCAGGCTCGCTCTCTGCATTGCTTCTGCCGGCTGCCGTCAGTTTCAGCACAAGTCCGGCAGTAGCCTCGCTCAGGTCAATGCCGCTCTCCGTCACCTTCACGTTCAGCTTGTATTCCGTTGTGCCGCACTTCAGCACCATCGCCACGTCGCCCTGCTCCAGAAAACGGTTTGTATATACCTGCGTCGTCCTCGGAACGCTCACCGTCTGCGTCCGTATGCCGTCTCGCCACACACCCACCGTCGCCGGGGTCGTTGTCGGGTCATACGCCACAAAGTCAAATCTCACCTGCTCATACTGGCCGGTTTCAATAGTCGGGGTCAGATGGTCGTCCGCAAAAATGCGTCCGTCACCGAAGGTCAGCTTCGTGCCGATATACGGGGCGTTCTGTCCGGCCTTCAGAATGTCAAAGTAGATGCTCTCACTCTTCAGCGTCAGCTCCGCGCTCGCCTCCATCTCGGCGACGATCTGCACCGTGTGCCGCCCGATGCTCACTCCCGACATCGACAAGGAGAAACTGCCGTTCGTCGTGCCGCTTCTTTTCACCGTCTGCGAGTCCCACTGGTGTCCGTCCAGATACAGCGTCACGGTCTTGTCGCCGCTGCCGCTCACCGCAAAGGGTATGCCCACATTCTCGCTCACGCCATAACCACCCTTTGCAATGCACTCGGCAATATTGAAACCGCTCGTCAGTGCAAGCGTCACCGCCTTCACGCTTACATAGCTCTGCTTGGTCTGCGTCTTGCCTGTGGTCGGATCGGTGGTGGTGGCCTTCACATAGATGTCAGTCGTGCCCAAAAGGAGGTATTTCGTCAGGTCCAGCGTATAGGTGCCCTTGCTCACGTCCTGCTGCGTATCGGAATACATCAGCGTCGCGCCGCGTTTCATCTGTATCTCCACCGTGGCTTTCTGCCCCGTCGATGTCCCCTTCTCGTCACCGCTGCTGTGCTGGTGGTCGTAGAACCATGTGAGTGTGGCCTTGTCGCCTTCCTTGATGACGGACTTGTCTGTTTCTGCCGTCAACACGATTTTGGTGGTGGAGGTTTCTCCGCCACCGCCGCCTTTTCCTGCCGGTATGTCCAGACCTACGACCTCCGCACCACTCTTGTTGGTCAGTGTCACACGCACGGTGCTCTCGTCATCGCTCAGTTCGGCACTGCCGCCGAATATGGTGTTGGCTTCGACCTCTGCAAGTTTGGCGGCCACGGCCGCGTTCTGCACCGGATTGGTAGAGTTCGTGTTCAGGCTCTCGTCCACCTCTGTCTCGTTGATGGTGAGGTTCACGTTGCCCGCGCTGTCAAGCGTCTGTTTCTTTCCGTTTACAGAAATGCTCTTCACGTTGCCCGCACCGCCGAAGTCCTCCCAGCTCGCCACCTGTTCCCAACTGTCAAGGCTCGTGCCGATGAACTGTTTGGTCTCCCACTTGCCCTGTGCCGTCTCGTAGGTGATGCAGCGTCCCTTGGCACGTTTCTTCTCCTCCACGGCAACAATGGCGGTCGCCAATGTGTAGTAACCACTCTCAAGCGGGATTTCCTCTGTCACGTTGCAGGTGTTTCCGCCACTGCCGCCTGTGGCATATTCCTGCCATTTCTCCGCATCATGGAGGTCGTTGTCGGGGTCACCGGTGAACTGCCAGGACTCCCAGCCGTCCGCACTTCTGAATATCATCACGCAGCCAGTGGTGAACACTTTCTCCCCACCGGTGCTCTCGTTGCCGGCAATGGTCTCCAACGCTTCAGACCAGTCACTGAATATGCGGTCGGCATCACCGATAAGGCTGTTCACCAGCACCACCGGGTGGGTGTTGGCCGCTGCGATGGCATCATTCAGTTTTGCCGTGGCGTCATCGGCAAGCATGGCCGAATTGTTGGCCGTGAGTGCCGCACTGGAAGCCACACCTGCAGCATCTTTGGCCTGCTGTGCTGCTGTCCCTGCCGCTTTCGATGATGCGTCCGCCGTAGCAGCCGCCGTGTTCGCGGTCTTGGCCGCTTCCTCCGCAGGTTTCGCAAGCAGGGACACAGGCACGCGGACCACTTTCTCCCCTTGCATGGCCGGCAGTGAGTTCACGCTGTCAAGCGAGGTGACGGTTTCCAGCTCGTCCACGCTCTGACTGTCGGTCTTTATCTGGTTCAGGACTTCCTGAACGACTGTTTTCTTCTCCTCGTCTGTCATATCATTCGTTGTTAGGGTTATTATCCAACTGCTCGTTCAGTCCGTCTATGAAGCCGGGCACGCAAAGACGCTCGGCGACAATGCGCACAAGTTTCACCTCGTCATCAGTGTAGTCCGCCTCGCCCTCACTCCCGTATATCTTCATGGCGAGGGAGTGCGCCTTGATGCCGTTCACGTTGTTGTATATCATGTCCGCGAAAGACTCGCGTACATCCATTGTCCGTGCAGATTTGTGATTCACTGCCATGTAAACATTGAAATGCTGAAAATCTATCTTCATATTATGATACATTAGTTATTATTCCGTTCTCTACCGTCACAGTTTTACCCTTGAATCTTCCAGACCAGCCGTTCTGTGGCCACATTCTGTCCGCCTGGATAGTACCGCCCGTTACAATTATATCGCCTGCGTTGACAAGTATGTCACCGTCAAAATACCCCGCGCACATGGTATTGCTGTTCGGGAATGTGGGGGTGCTCCTGCAACTTCCGTAAATTCCACTGCCGCCCATCGGGGCAAGCCCGGCGATGGCGTTGCTGTACATGTCCGCCTTGATATACACGCAGGTTTTCCTGCTCCAGGTATCGTCATAGCCAAGCCTTATCTCAGCCAGGCTGTCGCTCCATTTCATGCAGGCGTTCTGAATATCAAAGCCGCCCACTTTTCCGCCGTCCTCGACGAACACCTTGCCGTATATCGTCGCATTCTGCGTGACGATGCTGCCGTCCTCCAATATCTTGAAGTTGCCGTTGGCCGTGACGATTCCCTCCAATTGTATGTTGGCGGCCTTTATCTTCACACCGTCCTGACCCGCTCCGACAAATGATTTCAGATTACCGTCCCCGTCGATGGCGTACAGACCCGACACCTTGGAAGTGGTGATAAGCCCTGTCTCCTCCAGCATGTTCTCGTCCTTGTCGAACACGGCAGCGGAGATTTTCACAAGACGCTCGCTCTGCTCGAACAACGTGCGGTAGCGGTGCGTCAGCGCCTCGTACTTGTCGGTGCTGAGCACCAGCATATACATGTAGATATCACCGTCAAACTCCAGACGGAAGTCGCCCGTTCCGTTCCACAGGCCGTTTCCAGTATATTGCACATAGCCTTCGGTCTCCGCAATCTCCTCGCTTATCTCCATGCTGTTGAAGTTGGCGAAGCCTGTCTTGTCCACATTCTCGAAGCGGACCTTCAGCGTGCCGACCTTGGCACAGCGGTAGAAGAATGTCAGATACACAGGCAGGGCCTCTTTCTGCCCCTCGTCATTGGTCGGGAACGTGGGCACATAGCGCAGGTTCCCGTGTTTCTGCAGTATGTACTTGTTGCGTATGCGCACCACCGTGCGCCCCATGTCCGTGACCACGCTTGCGCCGTCGCCTTTCTTGGAGAGCACGTTGCCGTTGGCCCATATCCACTTGTTGCCGACAAGGAAGAACACGGTCTCGTTCTCGGAGTTCCATTTCTCCAGCCCCGATGTGAACGTGGGGTTGTTCAGGTAGCCTTTCTCGCTCAGGAAGTCGTTCCGCACGCTGTCTATCGCGCTCTGCACCTTCCCCTCCGTTATCTCCAGCTTGGTCTTGATGTCCTCGCCGGTGGAAAGCAGGAACGTGCCGCGCAGATACACGTTGTCGGCATACAGGCCGTTGCCCTTCGGCTGGTTATCCAGTGGAAAGCGGTCGTCCTTGATGTCGTTAAGGTTGCCGAGCCTTGCACGCAGGGCGTGGTCAAAGTTCTTGGCGTTCACTCCGTCCAGCACGTCCACTCTCGGGTGACCGTCCTCCGAGGCGGAGATGAGGACGAGGTTCTGGCGGTTCGCCGTCTCGGTGTTGCCCATAAGCACACACTCGTCGCCCTCTTCGGGCTGTGCGGTCTCAAACTCGGATTTCTCCACAAGTATGCCACCATTCGCGATGCCGGCCACTTCCACCCAGTAGGCTTTCTGCGACGTGCCGGTGAACACCTGGCAGCGCATCAGGTCGTGCGCCACGAAGGTGTTCTCCTGCTCGAAGGTGATGTGCCAGTAGTCGCCCTGCTCCCGCACCGTCTTTATCTTGCCGTTGGCCGCGCTGACGCAAATCTGTCCGCCCACGCTGCGCACCTTGTTTATCAGCAGTTCAAAGACATTCATCACGCGCCTCACGGTTATCTTGTCAACTATCAGGTGCGACAGCAGGTCCTCGTCAAGGCCGATTTGCCAGCCGTTGTCTGTCATGCCACTGCCGCCATAGTTGGCGCTGCGCAACAGTTCGCGCACCACAAGGGTGAGCAATTCGGCATTGCCCTTGCCATCGATGCGCCCATTCTCTTCCAGTCCGATACCGATGCCTTCCTCGAAAGTGATTTTCTTCTTCGCACGGTCGTTGCGTTTCTTGCTGATGAACTCCTGCTGGCTCCGTCTTGCGGAGAAAATGTTGTTGTCGGTCGGCTGCGTGTCGTCCCACGAGCGTATGATGTCGGGCAGGGCCACGCCCTCTGTCCTGGACTTAGTATAGTTCTTCAGCTCTCCGATGCTGTCGTTCACCTTGTCAAGCGCGCCTGTCTGCAGGGCGTCGCTGATTTCAAGGTCCATCTGGCTTGGCAGGTTCGCCTTGCGCGTTATCTTGGTGATACGGCTCTGCCGGTAGCCGTTCTCCGGGAAATACTTGTCGCTCACAAGCCGGACACGCCTGCCGACATGGAGCACGGCATTGTTCTCCTCCACCCACACATGGTCGGTCGGAGCCTTATAGACGCTGATGTCCTTCCAGTGCTCGGCATTGTACTTCTCCACCGCATTCAGGAACTCCTCCTCCGCTATCGGGTAGTACTCGTCGGGCATGCGCACGTTCCACAGGATATAGTGGTCGCCCACTTTGGGCACGAGCTTTCCTCCGGGCAGCTGGGTGTCGTCGTCATACGGCCAGATGGTGATTATCTCGAACTCGCGTGTCTTGCTGTCGAAGTTCACCTCGAAATAGTGGTCGTCATCGGTACCGAGCCCGACAAGCTCACCGTCCTGGAACGAGACGCGCTTGGTCTCGCCTGCCAGTTCATAGTCGTTGGGATCGAAGTTCAGCGTGTCGTCCCTGAAGTAGTAGATAGTGAACGCGTTGCCGTCATCGTCCTTGACATCCTCGCTGCGCACACTGCTCACCTCACCGGTGCGTCTTGGATAGATGCCGCAGAACGCGTCTTTCTCGTAGTGGTCATAGATGCCGTACTCGTCGGTGTGCAGTTCCACATACTGGCGGCCGCCGGGCAGCATCAGACGGCTGTGGCCGTATTTCTCCGCATCGATGTTGCGGGTGCTGCCTATCGGGAACAGGCGCGTGTAGAACTTGTTGGTGTTGTCAGTGTCACGCTCCAGGCTCGTCAGTCCGTTGCCGTACCCCAATATTATTTCCTCGCCGTGCTCGCATCTGCAGATGTTCACGGTCTGCCCTTCCACCCACCACTCGGCACTGCCGCCCACTTTCTCGGCTATCTCCTTCAGCGCCTCGTCGCAGTACTTGCCCTCGTAGTCGATGACAATGAGGTCGGTGCCGTCCACCTGCCCCACCTTCCAGTCGGTGGTGTGCCCCATGCCGTTGTTGATGCACTTCACCACCATCGCCACATGCTCTCTCGGAGTGGCGGTGAGGGTGAACACGGGCTCGGCATTGTTGTCTGTGGTCTCCAGCACGAGGAAACGCTTTATCAGGCTCTCGATGCCGTAAAATTTCACGTCATACGACCACTCGCCATCGCTCTTCTGGGCAGGGGCGTATTTCTCGGTGAGCCAGTAGCGCTCGCCCTCAAAGTCCACATAGTCGTTCACATCAAGGGGTATGTGCTCGTAATGGGTGAAGGAGAGCGTCAGCACGTTGTCGCCCTGAACCTCCTTCTGCTGGGTGCTGCCGTCACCGGGCGAGATGTCCGTCCGGGCGGTGCCGTATTTGTCGTATATCGTCAGAACCATATAGGAATGCTGTTTGAATGTCATTAGATGATGGGGACAGGCTCGCGGAACTTCACCTTGAACTTGCCGGCGTTCACGCCCTCCTTCCACAGGTAGGTGAGCGGTGTGAACTTGGGGCTCTCGCTGTATTTCACATGCAGGGTAAGGTCAAGCTGCGTGAATACGATGTCCAGCCAGCCGTTCCTGCCCTGTTTCAGGAAATTGATGAACGAGAAGTATTTCCGCAGCCAACCCGCCTGTGTCTTGTCATACAGGGCGAAGTTGAGCGTAATGTCCCTCGGCTCGTTTCTCGGTGTAAGCGTGGCGGAGTATTTCTCGCCCTGCTCCTCGCGTATGTTCACGGCGGTGTCCTGCTTCGTCTTGCTCGGTGTGAGTATGGCGGTGAGGTTATCCATGCCGCCACGTTTGTCCTCGACGAGGAACACGCCGTATTCTTTCCAGATGTCGGTGCCGTTCACCAGCACCAGCCCTCCAAGTATCTTGTCCATGTCATTTTACTTTTAGTCCGTCCCTTACTATTTTTCTGATGTCCTCCTTTATCTCGCCAAGATGCCCCGCGCTCGTGCCGGTGTTCTCGGCAATCCGGGCAAGGTGGCTCTCGGCAAGGTTCATGCGGTCGGCCACGGTCTCCAGACGCTCGTCCATGCTTGACCAGTGCTGCATTCCGCTGGTGAACATGCCCTCCAGTTTCGTGCCCTGGTCCTGCGTCATGGCGGTAAAGCCTCCGGACTTCGCGCTCTGGCTGGTACCGCCCGTGTCCTCGTAGCCGGTGACCTTCGCCCACTCGTCCCTGCGTTTCAGCCCTTCCGCCACTATCTCGTCATAGCGGCGGTTGAAGTCCTCGATGTCCTTTTCCGTCAGCTCGCCGTTCTTGTCGGAGATAAGCTGTGCCCAGTCATCGTACAACTGCTTCAGCTCACCGTTGATGAGGTCTTCCATGGAATAGCTCAGCAGGGCTTTCTGCATGTCCGTGGCGAAGTCCTCGGCAAAGTCCTTGGAGGTTTTCTTCATGTCCATCAGGTTGGAGATGAAGCTGTCCTTCATGCTGTCGAAACTTATCTGGGTGATGGTCTCGCGCCAGCTGTCGGTCAGTTCCTCTATCTTTCCTGCCTGGTCTGCGTAGTCCTGCAGCTTGTCCAGCACACGATTTCCATAACCGCCCTTGCCGGTGTTCTTGATGTACTCGGCTATATCCACATTGGAGAGGAGTTTCTTCATCTCCTCCGGTGTAAGGCTCCAGATGCTGCCGTCGAAGTTCTCCTTCACGTTCTGCCTTATCCATGCCGTCTGGTCATCTGAAAAGCCGTTCCAGTAGTAGTTCCAGCTGTGGTGGTGCTTCCAGTAGCCTGCCTGTGCCTGCGCGATGCCCAGGTAGTTGGCGTTGGTCTCCTCCTGGTTGCGCTTGGCCTGCTCGTAGGCATCGGTGGCTTTCTGACCGTAGCTTTTCTCCATCACATCGGTCAGGTCCTCAATGGCGTTCTGCAGGAGTTCCGTGCGCTCGGTCAGATTCTCTATGGTCTTCTTCACCTCTTTCTCGTTGCCGTTCAGACCGAAGAGGTCGTCTATGCCGAACCACCCGGCAATGCCGCTGAGCAGCCCCTGCACGATGTTGCCCACGTCCTTGATGACATCGATGATGATTTCGGGAAGTTCCTCCACCACCTTGTTTATCGTGTCGGCCACCTTGTCAAGCAGGTCGTTGATAAAGCCTTTCGGGTCATCGCCCAACGCGTCGAGTATCTGGAGTATGGCACCGACGATGCCGCCCACCTTTCCGCCCAGCTCGCCCAACGACTTGCCGATGCCGTCAGAGCCTTTGGAAAGCGAGGTGATAAGTTTGGTGATGCCGTTGGCAAAGCCGTACAGTGAGCCGTCCGACATCTCGTTCAGGTAGCCGGTGAAGTTCTTGATGCCCTGCGCCGCCGCGTTGGTGTTGTCGGTGAGGGTTTTCCGTGCCTTGTCGCTGGCCTCCTGCGCCTCGTTCTGTGATGCTGCCGTCGCATCGACCTTGCCCTGCGCTATGTCCACCGCTTTCTGTGCGATTTCCTTTGAGGCATCGTCGGTGGCATCGGCAAGGTCTTGCTGCGCCTGTTCCAAATCGGTCACGGCCTGCGTGTGGGCGTCGGTTTTCTCGCGGAGCGTGCGCACGCTGTCCTGATAGGCTTTCACGTTCTTGGCAATCGTGTCCCATATCTTGAAGTTAAAGGCGCTGGTGCTGTTGCCACCGGTCTCGTCCTTCAGTTTCGCCTGCAGGTCGGTATATACCTTCTTGTTTTCCGCCGAGAGTTTCTTGAACTCGGAGGTCTGCATGTACTCCTCTATCTTGGCGAGTGTCTCTTTCGCAACGTCTTTGAGCACGTTGCCGACACCCTCGAAAGTGGTGCTCCAGTCTATGTTCAAGGCGAGGTTCTGGGCATTGGTCTGACTGACGGCAGCATCACGCTCCTTTTCGAGCTTGCGGACTTGCCACCGCTTTTCCTCCGCCGTGCCGTCGCCCTCGTTCACCTCGCGTATCTTCTCGGCGTATTCCTTGGAGATGGCGTATTTCTGCTCCTGGAGCGTACCATACTCGCGCAGGTAGTCCACCATGGCCTGGAGCTCGTTCTTCAGGGATTCCTTGTCGATTTCCTCCAGACCCTTGCGCTGTTCCTCCTGTGCCAGACGAAGCCGTTCCGCAAGGGCTTCACCCTGCTCCTCCGTGAGATTTCCACCCTGCGCATCGCGCCACTTGGTCTCCTGCGCCTTTATCTCGGATTCCTCTTTCTGGTAGTTGAACTTTATCTGCCGGATTCGCTTGGCACTGCCCTCAGCCATCTGGTCGATGCTTTCCTGCTCGTTCTCCTGACGGAGCCGCGCAAGTTCCTCGGCCCGCTTTTGCTCGGCCGCCTTCTCGCGCTCCAGTTCTTTCTGCCGGTCCTTGTCTCCGTTGCCACCAGTCGGCTTGTGTTCGGGCTTGGAATGGCCGCCGATATTGCTGTTCTTGCCTATCTCGCCCATTTCCTTTGTCAGGTCCTCCGCCTGTTTGAGCAGGTCGTCACGGAGTTTCTCGGCATCGGCGATGGCCTGCTCCTTGTTCTTCTCATTCTCTTCCTTGATGATGGCCGACGCGTCTATCTGGCCGTTGGTCTCTCCTTGCGCAAAATAGAGGAGAGACTTCTTGAACCACCCCATGGAGCCATCGACATCATCTGCATCGGTCGCCTTCAGCTTGTTCACCTTGTCGTCGGCTTCCACGGCCTTGTTGACCAGTGCCTGTGCCTTGGCCTGCAGGAAGAGCATCTGGATATAGTCGGCCGCTTTCTGCGTGAGGACATCGTACCACTCGGCAACGGTGTCATAGTAGCCGAAAGCCTCGCCGTACTTGCGGTTCAGTTCCTCGGTCTTCTTCTTTTCCTCCTCCTTGCTGCCAGTGAACTCCTTCAGCTCGCGAATGGTGTTGTCTATCTCGAAACGGGTCTTTATCATCTGCGCCCTGCCCTCGCTCTCCACCTCGATGAGCTCCTGCGCCTTCTGCCGTGCCTCCTCCTGCGCATCGCTGTATTTGTTGAACAGGACTATCAGGCCGGTGATGACGGCGGACAGACCCAACGTGAGGGTCGCCATGAGCGCAGACGCCGCTGCGGTGGAGATGCCGAGGGCTGCCGCCAGCCTTGTGTTGGCCGCCGTCAGCAGGTTCTTCATCTTCACCACCGTCACCAGTCGGAATGCGGAGTCTTTGTTCAAGGTGTTGAACACCTGCTGCAGACCCATCGTGACGGCCATGACGGACTGCACCCTCGCCTGTATCTTGGCAAGGTTCTCGTTTTCGGAGGCGAACAGGGACACGGCACCGGTGGCGGCGGTGAACATGCCGGACAGACCGCTGATGCCGGACATGAAGCCCTGCAGGTTGGCATCATCGTTGGAGAGTATCTTGGTCTGGGTATGGAGGTCGGCGATGGTATCGGACAGCAGGGCTGCCTTCTCCGCCATCTCGCGGTACTCTTCCGTGTCCTGCTTCCCTTCCAGACGCATCTTGGCCATCGCGTTCTGCAACTCGCGCAACTGCATGGCCAGACGCTTGTTGCTCTCCCGGTTTTCCTCCTGCTCGCGTGTGAGGCTGGCGAGTATCAGCTTCTCTTCCTCCAACGCTTTCTTGGCGGCGTTGAGTTCGGCAAGGGCTGCGGACTGGGCGTTACCGGGGGCTGCGTTCTTGTAGGCTTTCTCCAGCTCCTTGATACAGGACGTGGTGTACTTCACCAAGTCCTTGCTCTCGGCGATACGCTCGGCAAGGGTCTTCTGCGCCACAGCCGCCGTGGTGCTGGACTCGGAGAGCTTGCCATGCTCCTTCTCTAAGTCGGACACAGCCTTTTCCGCCTGGCGGTGTTGTTTCTCCAGATAGACGAGGGTGTTCCGCTCCTCGTCCAGCACCTTACGGCAAGCCATGACATCGGCGGCGAGTTCCTTCTGGGCGGTACCTGGTTTCATGCCTGCAAGCTGCCTCTCCATACGGCTGAGGTCTGCGGCCACGCCGTCAATGACCTTGTGCTGCTCGGCTATCTTGGCGTTCACCAGCTCGGCCGCTTTCTTGGCATTATAGATGAGGGTGTCGATATGCGCGTTGGCATTGTCGATACCGTCACTCAGTTTGTCCTTCATCAGGAACTCTATCTCTACGGGCTTGCTCATGCTTTCAATTCAGTTTACTTTGGAAAAATCCTGCTATGTCTTCGGCTTCCTCCTCGGCGGTCTTGCCGCTGTCGGGTCTGCCTGCTTTTTTCTTGATATAACGTGGGGCATCGCACAGCATCATGATGAGGGTCTGGTAGTTCACGCCGTGGAGTATGTAGTCCACGCTCCAGCCTGTGGCGCTGGCTATCTGCCACACGAATCCGAAAGGGCTATGGGAACCTTCATACTCGGTCCTTAACTCCCCTTCTTTCCTTGGCTCAGTCTCAGCTTCATCGGGTTCGTCCGTTCCGCGGATCTGATAATACTCATAAAAGGGTCTGTGCCCATCAGCCGCTCGAACTGCTCGGTGGCGGCCACCTGGTACCGGTACGCCACAAAGTTGCGCACGAGCCATGCGGTCAGCCCCACAAGCAGATGGCGGGATATATATCCCCTGCACACGGTGTAGGCGATAATGCGCGACAGGCATTTGCCGTGTTTGGCAATGAAACGCATCTGCCCCAGCTTAGGCATAGTCCGCACCTCTTCTGCCGTTATGTCCATCTCCAGGTACTGCCGGCCGATTTCTATCTGCCCTGCCAACGTGGGGCGTTTCATGGTGACGCGCACCTTCAGCGGTTTCTTGCGGAACGGCAGTCGTATGTCCTTAAACGGCACGGAGACACCCCTGTCAAGGAGTGCCTCCGCCGCTTCTTTTTCGAGTGCTCGGTTCATACGCTACTCCCCTGGTTTAGTGTCGGCCACATCATAGGGAGCACTGCCGTCGTCTGGCGCGTTCACCGTCAACTGACACTCTATCTTGGAGACTTCGGTCAGGGTGAGCTTGCCACCAAGGTTGGCCATAAGGGTGGCACTCGGTATCGTCACGGTCTGACCGCTCTTCAGCTGAATCTCACACTTGTCACGGAGTTCCACAAGGTCGGTCGGGGCTTTCCAACCGGTATAGGCTCCTTGCGTGCCGACAAGCGTTCCACCAAGGGCGAGTTGGAGGTTCTCGTAGTCCAGCTGTATGAGGTTGAACGTGGGGGCTATCGTGCCGTTCTTCGTGACAAGAGTCAGCACGGGGGCACCGGGCACCTGCTCGGCTTCCACATCCACTTTCTCGGGCTTGGCTCCACCCCAGTCCCAGCTGCCCTTCTCTATATAGCCGACTGTCTTGTCACCAAACTTTACGACACCGATGCCGTACATGAATTTCTTACTTTCTGCCATATTTTTCTTGTTATGATTGTTAATACTGTGCCGGTCGCCACTCCGACAATAAAGGCAATGAGAAGCATCTTCCACGGATTTGAACTGCGTTCTTTTTCCGTTCTGGCTTCATTCTTCTGCTGATCCAATGCTTTCTTGTAGCTCGCCATCTGGCGCTCGTAGTATTCGCACTGGCGTTGCAGACTGTCGCAGGTGGCATACACCACAATGGTGCCGCCTTTGTTCTGCACGGTCGCGCTGGCTCTGCCGTTCTTGGCGCGGTACTCTGCCTTTTCGGGCAGGTTAGTCAGTTCCGCCAGGGGTATCTCCAGTTTGGCCTCCTCCTGCGGTACTGTCTCCGTCCACGTCTGACGCACCTCGCTCCGGAGGGTGTCCGCGGATACTTGTCTCACGCTTTCCTCCATGGCCACGCTCGCCTTTCGGCTTGTCGCGCAGCCCGACAAGAACAGGGCAGTCATCATGATGCTTGCAACTGTTAGCTGTGTCGATAGCCTTGCGCAGACGCGCCATCTCGCGCTTTGACGCTTCGAGGTATCTTCTTGTTTCATTGAGCTCTTCCTTCAATGGTTTCACTATGTTCTCTACCAAGATACGGGTGGCATGCTCGGCGTTGTCCATACGCACCGTCTCGGCATCGGCTTCCGCCTTCATCGATTCCGCTTTCGCTTTCCTTATGGTAGCCCGCAGCGTGCATATCGCTACGATGGTGGCCACCAGACCTCCGCCGAGGAGGACGTTCAGGACTTCGCTGATATTCATGCCATCCATATTTTTGTTATTGATAAATGCCTATTGACTTGAGCCACTTGGCGACATCAAAACTCGGACAGGCTTTGTTCACGCCCGGAAGGTCGCGGTGTCCCACGATTTTGATTTGCGGAAAACGCTCGTGGAAGTTCTGCACATAGTCGGTCATTGCCTTCAGCTGCGCTGCCGTGCGCGTGTCCTTGGCGGTCTTGCCGTCCTTGGCCAAGCCCCCGGCATACACGATGTGTCGGCTCACGCTGTTGTAGCCTTTCGCACCATTGGTCACTTCCCACGGATCGACCTCCGCATCTTCGTTGTTATCGACAAGGCGTTCCACCTTGCCGTCCAAGTGTATCAGGTCGGTATAGCCTACCTGCTTCCAGCCACGCCCACCCTTGCTTACTGGGTCAGTGTGCCAGTGGCGTATCTCCTTAGAGGTTACCTCACGGCCTTCAGGGGTAGCTGTGCAGTGTAGGACTAAATACTCCATTCTCGCCATTACGCTTCAGCTTTATATCCGCTGGTCATTACAACACCTGCGTCTGCCTTCTTGAACATGCAGATGAAGTAGTGGCGGAAGTTCACCTTGTTGCGCTGGTACTCAGGGTCGTTCTCGGCAGCGCTCCAGTACATCTTGGTGGAACCGGTGGCCTTGAACACACGCTGTGTATAGAACGCGAATGAGCAGTGGAAATCACCTGCGGTCTCTCCCTTGTCGCCGACTGCCTTCTTCTCTCCCTTTGATGTATAATAAGGAGTATTGGCAAAATCATAAATGTCAAAGCCGTAGAGCTTGCCCACCTTGCCGGTGTTGCGGTCGATGTTGTACTGCTCTTTAAAACGCTGATCGGTCTCCAAGAGGTCGTTCACATGGTCGGTACACAATACGAGGCGACGGTTGGTGGTCGGAACGCCCAACTTGTCGAGGGCTGCCTTCATCGCAAGCAGGTCCTTGACGGTCATTTTGAGACGACCAGTAGCAGCATCACGTTCGCCGGTAGTGGTCAGCACTGGGGTCTTGGCTGTATTCTTCTGAGCGCAGAGCGCATGTGCTGCCTTGGCGAACTTTGCATCGTTGATGGCGTTTGAATGACTCTCCTTCACTCGGGCAATCTTGTCGTAGCTGATGGCGTACAACTCATCATCGGTGATTGGGGTCACCTTGGTCTGGAACTTGTCAAGCTGAATGGCGATGTCCTTGTCGTCAAGTGCCTGCAAGGGGATTGGGTAGGTGGTGTTGTTGACAAGCACGTCAGGGTCAACGCCAACCTCCACCAAGTGAATCACATCATTGTCAACGATGCTTGAACTGTCTGGGATTCCATCAAGCCAAGTCCCTGCGAGAAACTCACGCAAGGACTTAACCAACTCTCCAGTCCAAATTTCCTTCAGCACGCCCTCGCGTGCCACGCCCACTGGCATTGCACCGCTCACGGCTAATGCGATGGCATTGGCACCTACTGCACCTGCCACGGGCGACACGCCCAAAGTCATACCGAACACGGCTCCTGTAAACGCATTGAACAGCAAAGCCGTAATCATGGTCAAAATTGTTTTCATTCTTTTTGTATTATTGGTTTGTACTAAAGTTCACACTCCATGCCGTACTCCTCCTTGTAGAGTCGCTTATACTCCTCGGGCTGCTCTTTGCGGAGTGTAAGGAGTTCTGCAGACGGCACATCGCTCAGTTTCTTGTATGTGGCAGGCTGCTGGGTTGAAGCTCCACCATGGTGGCCGATAACGGCACTGAGCTTCATCTGTGGCGACATGGCAGAGATGATGCGCTCCAACTTCTCCTGACCAATTTCCTTGCCGAGGTTGATGAACTCGTCCTTCTTGTCTGTGGCGATACGCTTCTCGCCGACTGCTTTCTCCACGACGGCAGTGATACTGGCAAGCGTAAGGGTCTCCTTCTCCTTCTGGAGTCTCTCGTTCTCTTGCTTAGCGGCATTCAGCTCGTTGAGCTTGGCGGTGATCTCCGCATCAGTCGCCGTTTCCGGCAAGCCCAACTGCAGGGCATACTGTTTCTGTTCCATTTGTTTTTGATTATTATTGTTCAACATTGGCAAGGGACACTCGCTGTCCTTGCCGAGAGTAATCTTCTTGCCGTCCTTCTGCAGCACGATGGCATCATCATTGGCTCCAATGTCCACCAAGCTAACCTCAAACAGTTTGCTCTTGGTGACGGTAGGACTGGTCTGCCCCTGCACAAGCAGTTCGGGGTCCTCACTTGTCTCCAGAATGTCAAGCCCTGCGCTCACCATCTTCAGACTGCCGAACTCATACTGCTTCTTACAGCGTGTGGATAGTTCGGATGCTTCGTCAAACATCAATTCGCCGGTCACTTCACCATCCTCCACCTTCAGGTCTTTCACATAGCCTATCACATTACCACGCTCGTGCATATACAGCAGGACGGGGTTGCGCTGATACTGCTCCACGTTCATGCCAGCTGTCAGCACTCTTGTGCCGTAGCTGTTCAGGCTATCGTTGGTTATTCTTACGCGTTTTCCTTTACTCATATCATTGTCGTTTTCTGGGCTGCATTGCCCGATTCGCAGTGCAATATTACGAGGTAATTGTCTGTCCGCCAAAAAAGTGTGCAATGGTTGCACACTTCTATGAAACCATTGCACACTTTTTTGGAGAGCCACCGAAATCGTGGCACTTTTGCAGAAGGAATCGGGGCGTGGTATGCCCTGATGTGAACAAAAACCTTATCAACATGACAAAGGCAGATATTGAAAAAAAGAAATCGCTGGCACGCACGCTCTATCTTTCGGGCATGGAGCAGCAGGAGATTGCGGAGAAGGTGGACGTGTCGCGCGTCACCATATCCAAATGGTGCTCAGCCGAGGGGTGGAAAGAGGCTCGTGCCGCCAAGAACATCACACGCCCTGAACTGGTGAACAAACTGTTGCTCACCATCGACACACTCATTACACAAGTGAATGGTTCTGACGACCCTGCACTCATTGCAGGACTTGGCGACAAGCTGGCTAAACTCTCGTCGGTCATTGAGAAGCTCGACAAGAAGGCTAATGTGGTGGATGCCATCGAGGTGTTCATGGCGTTCTCCAAGTGGCTGGAGTACCGCTCGCAGACAGACCCGGAGGTGACTCCCGAACTGATGCGTGTAATCAACAAGTACCAGGACATGTACATCACAGAACAGATGGGCATAAAATAGTGGAGGCAGCCTATGGCAACAGCAGCGGAAAAGAAAAAGGCATACGAGGAGTGGAAAGAGCGATGCCGGCAAGTGCAAGCCATTACGGACACGTCACTCCTGAAAAGCGAAACGCCAGTAGAAAGGGACATGCGTATCAAACGCTTGCTCAACAACTACGCAGCGTTCTGCGAGTATTACTTTCCACACTTCCTGCAATTGCGTGACAAGACGACCGGTGAGGTCATACGCACCATTCACAACGCTCCGTTCCACAACGAAGCTGCACGCAAGGTCCGAAACACGCCCGACTTGAAGGCTGTATTCATGTGGCCACGCGGTCACGCCAAATCGACCCACCTTGATGTATTCACGCCGCTCTGGTTGATGTTCCAACCGAAGCGGCTTATCAACTTTATGGTGGTTGTCGGGAAGTCGGAGGACAATGCCGACCGATTGCTTGGAGATATTCAAGCGGAACTGGAATACAACCAGCGTCTCATCGCTGACTTCGGACAACAGAAGAACGATGGCGGATGGCAGGAGGGCGAGTTCAAGACAAAGAGCGGTGTGAAGTTCCTTGCCTGCGGTCGTGGGCAGTCGCCTCGTGGTCTGCGTGACCGTGAATCTCGTCCTGACTACATCGTCATCGATGACCTTGACGACGATCAGCTTTGCAAGAACGACAAACTCGTACACGACCTCACCGACTGGGTGAAGGAAGCTCTCTTTGGTGCGCTTGATGTGGGCCGTGGACGCTTCATTATGGTGGGCAACCTCATCAGCAAGAACTCTGTGCTCTACAATCTCTCACGTACAAAGGGAGTGTTCCTTTCTAAAATCGTAGCGGTCGATCGTAACGGAGAACCGGTATGGAAGGAGAAATGGACCAAAGAGGAGGCGCAGGCTTACCGCGACTTCGTGGGCTATCGTGCCTGGGAGAAGGAGATGATGCACAACCCTATCGTGGATGGTACGATCTTCCGTGCGGATTGGATTCGATACAAGCGTTTGCCAAAGCTCGAAAAGTACGACATGATTGTGTGCTATACCGACCCGTCGTTCAAATCGACAACCTCGAACGACTACAAGGCGAGCCGCGTTTGGGGAAAGATTGGCTCGGAACTGCATCTCATAGACAGTTTCGTGCGCCAGGCGACAGTCAGCGAGATGGTTCGATGGCTATATGACCTCTACGAGCGTACACGCGACACGGTGGCTATTCAGTTCTTCATGGAAGCGAACTTCATGCAGGATGTGATTTTGGACGAGTTTGCCGTGGAAGGTGAGCTGCGTGGCTACCAGCTGCCCATCATGCCCGACAAGCGAAAGAAGCCAGACAAAATCCAGCGTATCGAGGCGGTCAGCCCTCTTTGGGAACGTGGCTTTGTCTGGTACAACGAGCGCAAGAAGGAAGACCCCGACATGCAGGTGGGCATAGAACAGACGTTGGCGTTGGAGCGTGGCAGCCGTGTGCATGACGATGCGCCTGACGCTGATGAAGGCGCAATATGGATACTCCAGCGCAATACAAGACAGGAAAGTTTCAAACCGGTGTTCGGCAAAAGACCGACCGCCAAAAACATTTGGTAACAATTGGTGTGCAAACGAGAGCAGAGACAAAATTCATTTTGACTCTGCCGAGTGCAGCCAGCAATCTACAAAGTGAATGATACAAGTAATAAAGGACATTATCTGGGGATGGCAGTGCAAGCGTGCCATCAAGAAAGCCAACAAGCTCTCAAAGCTGCTTGGCATGAAGTATTATGTGATTTACATGAACGGCTCGCTGAAGGTCGTACCGAAACGCACCATCCGCGAACTGGTTGCCAAGCACCGCTTCCGTAAAGGTGTAAAGGTTGCCGACATCGAGCGTCGTGCCATTTATGTGACGCATTAGGAAGGAGGCTTACTATGTTTATCACGGAAGAGGACTACAGAGTGGTCATAGGCGAAAATGCGCTGAAGGTCGTGTCGCAGGCATCGCAGGAGATACGCGACAATGCGGAACTGGAGGCTTGCGAGGAGATTGCCGGCTACCTCAGACCAAAATACGACACGGAAGCGGTGTTCTCGGCTGAAGGCGAAAACCGCAACCGTTTGGTGGTAATGTATGCCGCCGACATTGCGCTCTATCACATGATTGCCGCTATGCCCCAAAAGATGGGCAGCGAAATACGCAAGGAGCGCTACGAGCGTGCCATAAAGTGGCTGGAAGGCGTGCAAGCCGGAAAAATCATCCCCGACCTGCCGCTCAACACCGACGAAGACGGCACACCGACTGGCGACTTGCTCATATTCGGTTCACAGAAACAATTACGACACAACTGGTAACGCTATGGATATAAAGAATTTTTTCAGCGGTATGTTCGGTGGCGGTCAGAACGTGCTGCACACACCATACGGCGACCTGCATCTTGCCAAGTCGTCTGACCGCAAGCGCATGAAGAAGATGGTCATCGAACTGCAACGCACCACCGATGCGCTTACACGGAGGGACATTGCCGACTGGCGCAACGCCTGGCAGATGGCTATAAATGTGGACAGCCCGAACCGCCAACGTCTCTACGACATATACCGCGATGTGGATATTGACCTTCACCTATCGGGCTGTGTTCGCCAGCGTGTAGGATTCGTCATGGCGAAGTCCTTCAAACTGGTCGATGCAAAGGGTAATGAGAACGAGGAGGCACACCACTATTTCGACCAGGCTTGGTTCAAGCAAATGCTCGAATATGCGCTTGCCGCCAACCTCTGGGGACACTCGCTCATCGAACTTGGCGACCTCACCACCGATGGCGATGGATGTCCTTGCTATACGGATGTGAAGCTCATTCCACGGAAGCATGTCATTCCTGAATACGGCCGTGTGATTCAACAGCTCGGGCAGGACTGGACTACGGGCATAGACTACCACTCAGCCCCATTCTCCGACTGGCTCATAGAAGCCGGACGACCTGACGACCTCGGACTTTATCTGAAGGCTGCCACGCAGACCATTCCTAAGAAAAACATGTTGGCATTTTGGGATTCCTTCGGCGAGATTTTCGGTATGCCGATGCGTATTGCACGCACCACCTCACGCGACCCCAAGGAGATGGGACGACTTGAACAGATGCTCAAGGGTGCCGGAGCAAGCCAGTACATGGTGGCAGGGCAGGACACGGAGATTGAATTTGTAGAGAGTGGCAAGGGCGATGCCTTCAATGTCTATGACAAGCGCATTGATCGCGCCAACTCGGAACTGTCAAAGCTCATCATCGGGCAGACTATGACCATCGAGGACGGCAGCAGCCTCTCGCAGTCGGAAACACATTTGGAGGTATTCGAGAACCTGGTGGAGAGCGACTGCACCATGCTGCGCGACATCGTCAACAACCAGCTTATCCCTCGCATGGTGAAGCACGGTTTCCCTGTCAAGGGGCTGCGCTTCGAGTGGGACGATGCTGTCGATTACACGCCGGAGCAGCAGGTGGCATACGAGACGATGATCGCTGACCGCTACGAGGTGGACCCGATGTACTTTGCGGAAAAGTACAGCATGCCTGTGGGTGAACGGCGCAACGCCACACCCATGCTCCAGGCTGGCGGTGACGATGATGACGACGAGGGCAACAAAGAGCCGGACGACAAGAACAAGAAGAAACGGCAGCAGAACATTCACGGCGGTTTTTTCGACTGAGCCCCAGTGATTACCTGGGGCTGCACCGACGCTACGCCCAGCTGTTAGGCGATGGGCCGCAGACTTTGTCGCTGTCAAAGGAGCGTGAGGAGGAGATACGCAAGCAGCTCTCCGAACTGTTCGACGGCATGATGCGCACGCTCTACTCGTTGGAGGGATCGCAGTTCCGCATTGAGGTGCTGGCCGAGCCGAAAATCCAGAAGTTCATCGATGCCCATGCCGGTGTGCTGGACTCCACTTTCAAAAAGGTGGAGATGTCCGATGCCATGCGCAAGCGGCTCCAGCGGTCTGACTACATCTTCTCCGGCATGAAAACATTCCACGAGTTGAACGAGGCGTTCCCGTCCTTGCTGGATTCTAACGGCAATAGAAAGACATTCGAAGCCTTTTTGAATGATGTTAGAAAGATAGACAAGACCTACAACTCCAACTACCTCCGTGCGGAGTACAACTTCGTACAGTCGTCTGCGGAGATGGCTGCCAAGTGGGAACGGTTCTCTGAGGACGGCGACCGCTACAACCTCCAGTACCGCACGGCTGGCGATGGCAAGGTGCGCCCGGAACACGCTGCGCTTAACGGAGTGACGCTTCCACCCTCTGACCCGTTCTGGGAGGAGTACTATCCGCCCAACGGCTGGAACTGCCGCTGTACCGTAGTACAGGTTCGCAGGTCGAAATATCCTGTCACACCCCACAATGAGGCTATGGCATTGGGCGAAGAAGCTCTTCAGCGTGACACAAAGGGTATCTTCCATTTCAATCCAGGAAAGGAAGACAAGACCGTACCCGACTACAACCCCTACACTATTCGCCGGTGTCGTGACTGCGATGTCGCTAAGGGAAAGTTGAAACTGACTTTCGTGCCGGACAATGAGTTATGTGCCGCTTGTCGTTTTCTTCATGAATGCGTTGGCAATCGTGAAAAGACACAAGCTGCTATCTTACGTAAACATTATATAGATAAAGAAATGGCTCCACTGCTTGATAAAAAAGTCCAGAAGCAATTACCGAATGGAAACAATATAAAAGTCGGATTTGACAAGAAAGGAAACAAGCATTTGTATTCTGATACAATGGCCAGAACTCGCCGTGTGAGTGCCGATGAATTAAAAGACATGGACATCATGCTTGATAATGCCACATATTTGGATGAAGCAGCACACGACCCAACACACAACAATCCATTTGATTACTTCTACTATTTCAAGGCTACGACTGCAGATGGACAAAGCGTAAGGTTGAATATCGGGCGAGAAACGCACAGAAGAAACGATGGGCGTATTATTGTGAAATACATTTGCTATTCCATCAACAATATAAACGAATAAAAGCATCTCAGGCGACCTCTTAGCTTGTTACGCAGTTCGGCCATTCCCTCAATGCTTTGGTGCAAAGGTAATAACAATTTTTCAAAACACATCAAGATATGAACAAAATTATCTCATTTCTGAAGAAAAGCAACCGCTACAAACATCTTGTTGGCGGTTTGTTGGCCGGTCTGTGCGCATTGTCGCCATGGGCTGCCATCTATTCTGCCATCATCGCAGCCTCATGTCTCGAACTCAAAGACAAGCTTCACGGCTGTCCTTGGGACTGGATTGACTGGGCTTGCACAGTGCTCGGAGGCTTCATTGCAATGTTATTTTGGCTCATTGTGTAATATTCATTCATCTTTTGCTCAGAGAATGAGTAACTTTGCAAACTGGTAGAGTTTCCCATAGGCCGTGTGGTCTATCGCGGGTACAACAATGCGAACGCGAATGGCGGGTTATCGAATGCGAATGCGAATAACGATGCCTCGAATGCGAATGCGAATGTCGGCTCGCGCCTGGAAATCTAACTAATCGGCGTACAACGATGGGGACGTGTCCCTAATGTGGAGCCGAGGGAAACGAGCCACAGCAAAAGCACCTATATTCAAGGTGGAAAGCTGAAACATCAAGTGTCGGGCAATAGAGTTTGGTAGGTCGGTAACGATTCGAAGAAGTTTGGCCCGGGGAAAGGAAGGCCCTTATCTTCCATCATTAAAAACAACAGATGCTATGCGCAGAGAAGGTCATATCATAGAGGAGATAGTCGAATATTCCAATATTTCGGAATCGTTCGACCAAGTACTCAGTGGCACCCAGCGGAAGAAAAGCCGTCAAGGGCGTTACCTCCTTGCGCATCGTGAAGAGGTCATCAAGAAACTTTCAGAGCGCATTGCCTCTGGCCAGTTTCATGTAACCCCAAAGGACATAGAGGAGAAAGACATTATTGAAGCCGGCAAATTACGTCACATTCAATTTTTCAAGAGTCTGAAGAACAGCATAGCTGCTCATGCCATCATGTCCATAGTAGATAAACACCTAAAAAAGCGGTTTATCAGAACGACCTCCGCCAGCATCAAAAACCGGGGAATGCACGACCTTATGAAGTACATTCGCCGTGACATGCAGGAAGACCCGAAAGGTACACGCTACTGCTACAAGTTCGACATCTCCAAGTTCTACGAGAGTGTTAATCAGGACTTCGTTATGTACTGTATCCATCGGGTATTCAAAGACAAGAAACTCATAGCCATGCTTGACAACTTTGTCCGCATCATACCGCAAGGTATCAGCATAGGGCTGCGCTCGTCGCAGGGTTTGGGTAATCTGTTGTTGTCTGTGTATTTAGACCATTATCTGAAGGACAGGTACGGCGTGCATCATTTCTACCGCTATTGTGATGACGGCGTGGTACTCGGTAAATCGAAAGCGGAACTGTGGGAGATTCGTGATGCCGTCCATGAGCAACTGGAACAAATCGACTTGAAGGTGAAAGCCAACGAGCGTGTGTTCCCCGTGGACGAGGGCATTGACTTCTTAGGGTATGTCATATATCCCAACCATGTGCTGCTGCGAAAGCGCATCAAGCAGAAGTTCGCCCGAAAAATGCACGAGGTTAAGTCAAGAAAGAGACGGCGAGAACTGATTGCGTCATTCTACGGAATGGCCAAGCACGCTTGCTGCCGAAAGTTGTTTTATAAATTAACAGGCAAAAAAATGAAATCATTTAAGGATTTGAATGTCGCTTACAAGCCGGAAGACGGCAAGAAGCGATTTGCGGGTGCGGTGGTAAGCATCCGCGAGTTGGTGAACCTGCCCATAGTGGTAAAAGACTTCGAGATCGGGGTCAAAACCAGCCAGGGCGAAGACCGCTGTGTCGTGTCCATCGAGCAGAACGGCGAGCCGAAGAAGTTCTTCACCAACAGCGAGGAGATGAAAAACATTCTCCAGCAAGTGAGTGAAATGCCAGACGGCTTCCCATTCGAGACCACCATCAAGGCGGAAACCTTCGGCAAAGGTAGAACAAAGTACATTTTCACATGATGAACAGAGTAAACGGAGCACAAGGGGTAAAGCTGCTTGAATGCACCAACCCCGTCAAAGGAAAATGGCGCGTCCGCTGGGACGTGCATAACAACGAGGATGGATCTGCCGACTATATGGAGGCGGAGTTCAACGGAAAACCATCTGAGGACACCATCAAGACCATGGTGTCGGAGTGGTTCAACGACCGCACGAACGAGACCATACTTTCTGGCTTCGTGTGGAACGGCATGAGCGTGTGGCTCTCAAACGAGAACCAGTTCAACTACAAGGTGGCATACGACTTGGCTGTGCAGTCTGACGGCAAGACATTGCCAGTCACGTTCAAGTTCGGAACAGACGATGAGCCATGCTATCACACGTTCAGCACCATCGAAGATCTGACGGACTTCTATACCAAAGCCATGCAGCATATCCAGGACACACTGGCTGACGGATGGAAGAGCAAGGATAATTTCAATTTGGAGTTATACCGAGACTAAGAACAATCCCTTCGGGGGAGGGTAATAAAAAAGCCCCCGGCCTGTTAAAATAGTCGTCTCACTTACTTTTTTAACACACGTTACCATCAATAGGCACGACCGGGGGCGTAAACCCTCGTTCGCCTATTGATGGCTTTTTTATGTGTGTGCGCAACGCGCTATGTAAGTGAGACGATGCAAAAGTACAAAAAATTTCCGAGAATGAAACTAATAGAGATACTGAATTTGAACAGGGAACTGCTGATTAACCTCCAAAAGGCAGGAATCAGGCTGGACGATGTGCAATATATCGACCTATTTAAGGAATACCGCACACTTTCCGCACAAGGCGAGAAGGTGTCATATATCGTGGCAAGGCTCGCCACAGAATATGCCATAAGCGAGCGCAAGGTGTACAGCCTTATACGGCGTTTCAAAACTGACTGCAATCTGCTTGCAGTGTAACGTTTGCGTATAGTCATTGTCGAGGGGACACGCGTTGCTACCTTTGCACCGTTTTCAAATTCAAAACGGTTATGAACAAATACCATCAAATTTTACAGAAGGTACTTACTCAGGGCAAGTACCAGACTAACAAGAAGGGAAGCATACGTTACCTGCTCAACGAGCAGTTGGGACTCTCCCCTGCTGACCTGCTCGACATATTCGAGGGGCACGGCATCGCACGAAAGAAGTTAAAGAACGAGCTGCAGCTCTTCATGCAGGGTGAACGCAATGTGGAGAAGTATCGCGAGGTGGGCATCAACTGGTGGGACTACTGCGGTGCCATTCTCGTAAACTCCTACCCTACCTACTTTGAGAAGTTGCCGCCACTCATCGCCAAAATCAACCGAGAGAAGCGCAACAGCAAGAACTATGTGCTGTTCCTCGGCTCCACCGATGCGGAGACAAATCAGGCACCGTGTCTGTCACTCGTTCAGTTCCAGATTGAGAACGACGAATTAGTGGTGTCGGCTTACCAGCGCAGCTCGGACGCGAACCTCGGCTTGCCGGCCGACATCTACCACCTCTACCTCATGGCCCGGCAGATTGACCTCCCATTGAAATCCATCACGCTGAACCTTGCCAACGTGCATATCTATGAGAACAACATCGCTAACACCAGGCTGCTGCTCGAAGGAAACGAGAACGTGAAATTTGAGTTGAACGTATAGCCATGAGAAAACAGTATCTTTCAGCACCGCTTCCGTTCGTGGGACAGAAGCGCATGTTCGCGCGTGAGTTCATCAAAGTCTTGAAGCAATACCCAGAGGACACGGTGTTTGTCGATCTCTTCGGCGGTTCGGGGTTGCTGTCGCACATTGCCAAGTGCCAGAAGCCTGGCGCCACGGTCATATACAACGATTTCGACGGCTACCGCAACCGCCTGCAGCATATTCCCCAGACCAACCATCTTTTAGCTGACCTCCGCAAAATGGTGGAGGGCATTCCCAAGCACACCTGCATCAGAGGCGAGTTGCGTGAGCGCATCTTCGAGCGTCTGGAGCAGGAGGAGCGCGAGGTGGGTTACATAGACTTCATCACCATCACGTCAGGACTGATGTTCTCCATGAAATACAAACTGAGCATCGCGGAGATGCGCAAGGAGGCTCTCTACAACAACCTGCGCAAGACGGACTATCCTCTCTGCGATGACTACTTGGATGGCATCACGGTGGTATCGTGCGACTACAAGGAGGTATTCGCCCGATACAAGGATGTGCCGAATGTGGTGTTCCTCGTTGATCCGCCGTACCTTTCCACCGATGTGGGCACATATAATATGTATTGGAGGCTTTCTGACTACCTTGACGTGCTGACCATTCTTGCCGGTCATCGTTTCGTTTACTTCACTTCCAACAAGTCGTCCATCATCGAGCTTTGCGAGTGGATGGGCAGGAATCCGACCGTGGGCAACCCATTCAGAAACTGTCACAAAGTGGAGTTCAACGCCACCGTGAACTACAGCTCGCACTACACGGACATGATGCTGTTCACCGATGCCGCCTGACGGTGTTATAATTCAATTCTGACAACATAATAAGAGCGTTCCAAGCAATCAGCCGGGAACGCTCTTTCTGTTTGATACAGGGCAAATCAGAGCCGTTTTATGGCGACATACTGATATACCTCTATGGTCTCCACGATGTCCTCGTGGTCATGGTTGGTGATGCTCTGCGCAAGGTCAAGTTCTCCGAAGGTTTCGCCCTCCAGGTTGGCAAGCCTCCTGTGGATTCTGTCGGGCAGGTCGAACACCTCCAGCGCATCTTCCTTGAACGGACTGCCCTCACTGGCAGCGCCTGCCCAGTCGGTGACGATGTGGAGGGTTATCTGTGGCTCGGCACGGTATTCCACCCCGGTCACTATCGGTTTCCACTGTATCGGGCCGAACTCCACGAACACGGCAGGTCTCTCCCACCCTTCTTCCTGCTCGATGAACTCCACGTTGCGGTTCCACAGGTCGATGTGCTTTATTTCCGCTATCGCTCCGAGTTCCCTGCAAAGGAGGTTATAAAGTTCTTTTCTCATTTTCGCTTGATTTCAAATTCCACATTAAAGTATTCGGTGATGTTCTCCTCCACGATGTCTCGGACGGCCTTTTCCACTTCGGGTGACACGCCCAGGAAACGCCTGCGCGGTATCTTGATGCTCTTGCCCTCTTTCATCAGCGCCATGTACTTCCAGAATTCGGCCTCAGTGCTCAGCTGGACGGTGCGCTTGTCGTTGCGCCACTCGCCGTTCTTCTTGCGGCCGAACGCTCCTGAGGTCTCGTAATACTTTGCCCAGAAGAAGCGCTTCATCTTCTTAGTCACCTTTATCTCCCCTCCGTCGTTGTGTATGGCCGCATACGGCAGCGTGGTGAAGAACGTGATGCTGTTCTCGGTGGTTCTGCTGGATATGCTCTGGCGGAGGGTACCGGTGTCTATCAGTATGGAACCGCCCGGCCGTGTGGGGCTTTTCCTGCGCTGCCACGCCTCGCTGAAGAAAGCCTGCCGCTCGAAGTTCCTGTCGAACTCGTCGCCCATCTCCACCCTAATGTCGTTTAGGATATTGCGGATTATTTTCTGTATGTCCTGGTTCATCGTCAAAGTCGAATTTTAGAAACGTCTGTGCCTCTTGTGGCACTTCGTTCTTAGGGTCACAAGAGGCATTGAGGAGGTTGTAGAAGGTACGCTCACATATACCATAAACAGGATACACGTACCTTCGCCATATCTCGCGGTTGCTGATTCCGCTCTTGGCATGTTGGTCGTATATCCTATTTATGTCGGTGACACGTTTCTGGTAACTTGCTCCTCGCCTCTTTGCCATAAACTGTTTTTACTGTCTTTCTCTCGGTTTGTAGGGACGGATGTCGTAGGTCATCTTCGCGCTGACGGTCACTCTGCCCGTTCCCTCGCATTGCTCACATGTGTGCTCCACGCCTGTCTCGCGGTCGTGGAGACGGCCCGTGCCGTAGCATTTCCGGCACAGGGCCACTTTGGGTTTCTTCTCTACTTCCTGTATCATGTCGTTTCGCTTTTAGGATTCTGTCATTCCGAGCGGTATGGGTTTCCACATTCCGTTCTCGTTCTTTATCTCGGCCCTGATGAACTGCTTGCTCACCTCAGGCTGGTAGCTTTCCTCGATGATGCGCACACCCTCAAGGAAACGCTCGTCGCCGGTGTCCTGTGCCACCTTGCGGAGCTGCACGATACGGCTTGCCTTCAGCGTTCCCTTGGCATCGCGTGCCAGCAGGCGGAACACCATGTTCACCAGTGCCTGTGTCTTGTCGTCGTTGGCAAGGCTGGCGATGTACTCCTTCACGATGGCGATGCCGTCCTCCACCGTGTCACGGTAGCCGTCGGTCACATACACACCGAGCGTGATGCGCTTGTTGCCCTCTGAGTTGGTGAACGTGTGGCTGCGCTGGTCGTCCTTGACCTTGGTCTTGAACAGGTCGGACTTCATCTCCAGTATGGTCTTGAAGTTGTCCATCACCTTTTGCTTGCTGTCCTTGATTTGCTCGCTGATGCTGAGTAACACGGGTATGGAGTGCTCTATCTCCTCGTCCACGAGCTGTTTGTACTCTTCACGTTCGGCCTTGGCTTTTGCCTCCGCCTCTTTCTTGGCTTTCGCCTTCTGGAATGCCCGGTACTCGGCCATCTCCTCTGCCGTCATTTCAACGGTCTGCTTGTTGTTTCCTTCCATGTCTTTGTCTTTTTATGGGGTTAGTCCTCATCATAGTTCTGCATCTCGGGCTCGTCTATAACCATCGCCTCCTGTTGTGCGTATGCCCAGTCTGCCAACTCGCCGAAGAACTCGGCGGCCTCTTCGCGCTCCATGTCAAGGGAGGCTTCGAGGGCTTGCTGCCTCAGCACCTTCAGTGCCTGTTCATGTTTCCTTTCCATATCTGTCAGCATGTTGGGGTGTTTGCGTCCATGCGGATAACATAGGCCACTTCCACCTGTGGCTTGACTTCCGTATTCTTTGGCTTCAGTCCGCCCTTGCGCTTGATAGAGCGGAGCTTTACAGAAAGTTGCTCCAATTCCTCGTTGCTCAGCCGGGCGAACACCTTGCCCGCGATGCGCGGATCCTGGCAGAAAGCGTTGATGCGTGTCCAGTCCGTGGTGTCGATGCCGAGTTTCTGCATGAGTTTCAGGCACTCGCTCCTGCGCTTCTTCTGCCCGTCCTTCTGGCCGTTCAGTTTTTCCAGCGCGTCACAGCAGTCGTTGTACTCTCTCCGTGTCATCTCACGGAGGCTGTCGGTGCGGTTCCAGGTGTACTGCAGCACGACCTGTTTCTTGAACTCCTCGCGGCTGCCGTTATACGGCAATTTGTTGAAAGCCGCAAAGAACCGTGCGAAATTGGTTACTTCCTGTGTCATGGTCATTTTCCTTTTACAAGTTCCTTGACTGAGGCTATGGCAGCGCACATCATCATCAGTTTTACTGTCTTGGCTTCTCCCTCGAATGCGTTATAGTCGCATTTGATAGGGGCTTTGCTCATTGCCTCCCAAATCTGTTCCGCCTCCTCGTCCTTCTTCTGGTCCATCAGAAAGAGAAACGCATCATATTCTGAGCGGTCAAACTCAAACACCAGTTGTACTTTCTTTTCTTCCATATTTTCTATGTTTTAATGTTATTCGAACAATACTTTAATGCCGCACGAACTGGCAACATCAAGTTCCAGCTTCGCACCCTTGCTCAATTCCCAGCCCTGCAGCATGTAGATGCAGTCGCATTCCAAAAGCAGGGCGATGTCCCTTCTCATGTGTTCCATCCAGTGCGCGTCCTGCGATACGCCGTTCTCGAACGGATTCACAGGTTCGTAGCCTTTTATGGAGAGATAGCGTGCCGCATGGTTAAAGGCTGCCATACGCTCCTCAAGGTCGTAGTGGGCTATCGCTCCGCTGATATAAACTTTCTTCTTCATCTCTGTTATGTTTTAGTTGTTAGACTTGTCGTTGTAAACCTCTACCGCTTTCTCCTCCCAGATGGTGTAGTATTCGCTCACGTTGCCGGAATACCGCCCCTGGCAGTAGGCTCTGAAGCCTTGCGTCCTCACCTTCACCCCGGCTGCGTATTTCAGCCTGATGGCTGGTTTGCCGATGGGCTTGCCTTTGTCCTCTTGGCTGATGAAGATGAATGTCTTGCGCTTGAAGCGCTCTATCAGTGCCTTGGTCAGCGAATATTCCCACCCTGCCTCGTATGCGTACTGGTAACTGTCCACGATGATGAACTTGGCGCTCTTGGGCTTTGCCAGCCTTTCCTCCAATGCCTTGATGTCACCATCGGTAATGATGCGGAACGAGCCTTGCACTTCGGTCATCTTGAACTGGGCGAGCCGTCTTTGCATCGACAGCCCCACACCCTCCTCCAAGGACACATACAGCACGCTGCCTATTCCGCAGAGCATCTTTGCAAACTGCATCACGAACGAACTTTTGCCGCTGGCACTGGGTCCGCTGATAAACCATGTGTCGCCCTCTTCCGGCTGACCGAACACGTCTTTCCATTGTCCTTCAAATGGAAGTGCCTTGCACTTGATGTTCGCCACGTCCTTGGGGCTGTATGCTCGCTTTGCCATATCACTTTTCTGTTTCGATAAGTTCTGATACAACAGCGTCCGCTATCTTTACTGCATACTTGGCAATGTGCTCGGCTGTCATTTCCTCACGATCATGGTAAAGAACTGGAGCCACAAATAATGCAGCCTTGGCCAATTCATAGCGACGCTGTTCCCAGTCCACTTCGTTATTCCGTTGGCGACGGTTTATCTGTATAACCGCGTCCATATATTGCATTTCCATCTTTGTCATCATGCCTGCACTCTTTTTAGTTTTTCTATTTCCGTGTAAACTCGTCTCAGTCCACCACCCGACTTGCGCACAAGGGTAGCAATATCCGCACCTTCTGGGGCGTTCACCTTTGCCACCACGCTCGCCTGGTCTTTCAGGAACTTCTCACGCTCCTTGCAGTCGTCGGGCGTTACCTTCGAGTAGCGGTCACCGTATCGGCTGAGCATCTCTGTATAGCCCACTTTCTTGCACTCAATGGAGCGATTGATTTTGGCTTTCAGTCCGTCCGCACCCATCATATACCAGGCGCAGCATCTTTCTGTAGCGTTCCACAAGGCTTTGAGTTCCAGAAACGCCTCATACTGCAAGTCGCCAGCCTCATCCAAAATGATGAGTGGTGTGTCGATTGAGCGCAAGTAATAGACTAAATCCTCGTACACGTCGCTGTATCTTCCGTTGCTGCCCACACCGAACTCAGTAGCTATCTTGCGCACCAGCTTCAGTTTGGTCTTCACTTGGGAGCAATCTACATAGATGGCATTGCGGTGGCACTGCACATAATAGCGTGCCGTGAATGTCTTGCCAATGTTGGGTATATCACAAAGTATCGCACTCAGTCCGCTCTGTTGGCTGAACTCCAGCTGCTTGGTGATATAGTCGAAGGTGGCGGTGCGTGCTGGTTTCCATTCAATGCCTCCTCTGAGGTTCACACCCAGTCTTCGGGCGATGGTTATCCAGTTGGCTTCGCTCAGTGCCTTGTCTGTCTGACCATTCTTGATGGCGCTATATACCGAGGTGCTGATGCCCAATGAAGCAGCGTGCTTGGCATCGCTCGGATAGTTCGTGCGGTTGGTGGCTATAGCCTCCAATATCCGCTTCTTGTTCTCATTCGTTATCATGTCTCACGTTATTTTAATTGTATTCTAATATTATTCTATAAATCTGCCAACGGGTCAGAAATGTGGTAGGTCACTTCCATTTCCTGCTCGCTTTCCATCGGTGGAAGTTCAAGCGGTGGCGGTGGTGCAGCCTCTTCTGAGTGTTCCGGCTTGGATATGCCAACAGTTACTATGGCGTTCTTCTTCACGTATGCGTTGAATGCCGCTATCTTCTTCTGCTGAGCGACGAATATTTCTTTGTCCTCATCTGTCTGCTCGGCATCGGCGGTGTTGAACGTGCCCACGTCTTCGAGTTTGTCTATAAGGCGGTCGTTCTGGAAGATGTACACGTCGGTAGCGTTGCCGTCCTCGTCGGTCAGCCAGTAGGCATCCACCTTGTAATTGTTCGGGGCAAGTCTTTCTATTACTTCGGTCTTGCTCAGCCACCAATCCTTGTATGCTACCCTGCAGTAACTATTCCTGCGTATGGAGGTCTCGGTGTGCTCTCCGATGAAGCGTGCCCACACCGATTTGTCCATTGGCTGGAGCGTGGGGTTCATGTTGGCTTCAAGCACTTGCCAGCGTGTCATGCCGGGATATTTCTTCTGGTTCGGGTGGAGAGTGTTGTTGAACTCCCTGATGTCGCATATATCGTCGGCAATCAGTTCGTCCCAACTGTAGTACTGCCGGTCCTCATAGGTGTCGTTCTTCTCATCGAACACCTTCTTGGCTTCCGTGCGGTAGTGTCTGTCCTTGGCGTAGAAGCGTCCGATGCCGAGGTGGTTGCGGTGTTCCACACTGCGCTTCTTGGCTCCGTTCATCGGCTCGGCATATTTCTCCTGCGAGTTCATAGGGGCGCAGAAGCGCACGAATGGGAACAACACGCCGGCCTTCAGGAAACTGTCTTTCCACTGGGTCATCAAGTGGTTCTCCACCTCTACCTGTGCAGGGCAGCCCCACCCCTTGCTTTCTATCAGCCGGAACATGGAACGGAAGCAGTCGGCAACCAGGTCCACGTTCTTGTTGCGGTTGTAGGCATAGCCCACCACGCACTGGCTCGTAACGTCGTAGGCGTAGTATGCCTTCGGTCTTGCCTTGGTGTCCTTCAACTTGCGGGGGAGGTCGCGGTCGTCGAATGAAATCTTCGAGAACGAGAACTCCGGAGCATGGCGGTGGACGTGGGGCATCTGCTCGTGCATGAATGTGGTGTAGGAATTTTGCTGTTTCGCAATAAAGAGACGGGCATCAGGTCTGTTCAGATAGTTGGTGATGGTGCTTTCGCTCAGCGACTTCGGGTCGCCGTTCTTGTCGGTCCATTCACCGGGATCGAAAAGCTCGCCTGTCTCCGGGTCGTACACGTCCAACTCGCCACACACGAATGAGTTGTACATTTCCCACACGCTTGTATTGAACGGCTGGTTCGGCTGCACGGCTATCGACCATATAAGGCGCATTGTTCTGTAGTCCACCTTACGGCTTGCCTGATTGCCGAACTTGCGGCTGATGAGGCATTGGTAGCCGTCTCTTTGGTACTCGTTCACCTTCTTGCGGAAGCGCAGCATGCTTGCCGGCAATGTGTGCCCGGTCTTCATGCGGTAGCCCTCCACAGCTTGCGACATCATGCTCCAGTCATACTTCTGCCCCATCGTCTTCTGTATCGCCTTGGCATTGTTGTAGAGCTTGATGCAGGCGTTCAGTACACTGGCATTGGTCACATATTCCTTCACATGGGCATCGGTGGCGTGGTCGTGTCCGCACTGGTTGCGCCAGTCGTTGAAATATGCCACGGCTGCCTGGTCCACCTCGTAGTTGGCATCAAGCCAAGCAAGCAGCACCTCCATCGACGGGTCGGGGTACAGGGTCTTGAGTTTCTCCTGATAGGAATCGGGCAGACTGCTGACTGCGATGAGCGCGTAGTTATTTGCGGAGCCTCCTCCACGACGCACTACATCTATGCGACCGCGTGCAGAGAGCTGCTTGTAGTTGGAAACGGTCATAACGCCTCCGTCCACAAGTTCCCGCATCGAGATGCAAAGTCTGTTATCGTGGTACTCCATAATTCTGCCTCCCTTATCTTAATGCACTTGCAAACTTTTGGATAGCAGGTATATCACGCACCATCACATTGTCATAGTGGCGAACAACTGTCCCTTTGTGCAATACATCACAACCTCCGTCTCCTTTCTTCTGAAACTCCAACAGCACGCCATTGGGAAGATACTGGCGCATATAGTCATCTGAATCGTAAAGCGTTTCAATCTCCGGTATTACAATCATGATGATACCACCGCGCTCCATGGCAAGTTTGCGTATTTTACGGGCAAGGTCAGTGTTTCCACGCTCACCTTCAAATCGGAGGGCATAGTAAACCATACGCTCTGTCACCTTCAACGAGGCCATTATGAACTCGCGGTCTTCTTTTTTAATGTGAATATACCTTTTCATGTCTCACTTGTTTTGATGTTATACATATTGTGGAGTGTGGGGAGTCGAACCCCGTGGCTGTCCTACGCTCTTCGCTTTCGCTTATTCCAACTTTCCAGCCATTGCAACCGTGCCACCCCTGCGGTCTTTCCCGCTGTCATCCGAGGCTGGCCCTGCCGACTATCCAGTACAGCACCCAGGGCTTCCGTGTTATCCTGCAATCATTTTACCTCGTTTATCTTTGGTCTTACGCTACATCCGTAGCAGGACATCAGCCGTCTTATCAATCTCGCCACATAACATTCTGGTGCTGTAAATACGATGCCGTCCTCTTCTGTGTAGCTGAAACTAACACCATCCATTATCAGAACCATTGCCACCTTGTGCTTCACGCTCTGCGTCTGCCACTCCTTTATTTCAGTATCGTTCATATTCTTTAATTGCAAAAATTCGTTATTCTCGACCTTTTTTCGTATCTTTGGCCGCTCGTTCAATCTTGAACACGCTGCAAAGGTAATACGCTTTTGCGAATAAACAAAATAAATGCGGATAAAAATATTCGCAAAAGACAATATTTTACACTTATGACAATAAATGAGAGGTTTGAGACTATAATAAAGATATTATTTGGAGGTAATAAACGAGCTTTTGCAAAAGCCGTTGGAATCAGTCCTACGGTTGTTGAAAATGTTGTCGGCACGAGAAAAGGTAAACCTTCTTATGATGTTTTAGTAAAAGTGTGCGCAAATGCAAACATATCTGCCGAGTGGCTATTGTTGGGTAGTGAGGAAAATCTAATGACAGAGATATTCAATATTCGCAAAGACCTCACTTTATCTGTTTCCCCTGAAGAAGCAGAAGAAGGAGGGGGTATGCCATTAAAAACTGTCTTTACTAAAGGTAAAAAGACCACAACAAAACAACCTACCACTATTAGTGAAACCGTATATAAAGCACCAGAGGGCAGCAGCGAGGGCATTCCACTTATTCCCATAGACGCGATGGCTGGTGCTTTGACAGACGAGAGGACCGTACTTGAATATGAATGTGAACGCTACGTTGTACCTGCATTTAAGGGCGCAGACTTTCTCATTCCCGTAAAAGGTTCAAGCATGTACCCCAAATATAGTTCTGGCGATATTGTCGCTTGCCAACGAGTTCCGATGTCTGATTTATTCTTTCAATGGAATAAAGTTTATGTTATAGACACAAATCAAGGCGCACTCATTAAACGCATAAAACCTGGGAGCGACAAAGACCATGTCCTCATTGTATCGGACAACGAAAAATACGATCCGTTTGAGCTTCCATACTCAGCCATTCACGCAGTAGCCTTAGTTATCGGTGTCATAAGGTTAGAATAGCACCATACGCATACCCCTCCAACACCATTCGTACCCCATTTGGAGGGGTGTACCCCCTCTTTTGAGGTTCGCTTCACGCAAGAAGCCCCATAAACACAAGGTTTTAGCCAGATTCTTGCACATTTTACCTATATCGCAAATGGGCAGTTTCCCCCACCCTATCCCTTAAAACTATCCCTTTCCCTCCCCCTCTATCCTACCCCCCAAAACCCCGAATGTGTAACCCCACTTTTCAGAAAATGTAACCCCACTTTGTAACCCCAGCTGTAACCCCACCCACTATTTTCGTCATTTTTGGACATAAAAAAAGGAGGTCAAACGACCTCCATTCCCACGACCGCCCAAACGGCCTTTTATTTGCGTTCTAACGCCATAAAAACACCAGCCTAATCATCTGTCCCACGAGAGCATGAAATAAGCGTAGATTGCTTGATTATAGCGCGTTTCGTGCACAATGTACCATTGCCAGACAGCCCGGCATGAAGCAAATAATTCTTCGTCGCACCGATCTGTTCAGCCGTCAAAACCGTATAAACCGCAGAAATGCTGCTAAAGTACCAGTCTTTCCGCCTCGTTCCATCGATATTGTGCAGCAGATGCACATGTATTACCTTTGCCATATTCACTCGCTTTGTTTCTGCAAATATACCAAATAATCATTATATGGAATAATTTCGCAATATTAAATTTCAGAAACACCATAAAAAAAGTGGCCTCAGCCACCATTCTACCCCACCCCAACACAACACCAACAGAAACGCAATATAAACCACTCGCAAGCCCCATGTAAACCACAAGGGCCTCAACAAGCCCCAAAAGTAAACCAAATGTAAGCCTATGTAAACGCTTCGTTTTACGCCGTCATTTCAGCCACACACATCTAACTCGTTGAAACACAAACCTCTCACCAATTTTTCAGCCGACCGACTCATTTACGCTTCGTTCTGTGCCCCATACATTGATGCTATAATGCAGCCTAAATAGATGTTCTCTAGGAAGAAAGATACAAAAATTGAAAAGAGAGCCCCAATAAATGAGAATATAATAATTCTTTTCGTCTTCTTGCTGATCCTTATATTTTTAGCTTCTTTCAAAGAAGACATAATATATGCCCCCCATATTGACAGCAAAAAGTAGAAAGCTCTTTCTATACGTTCAATATCTTTATTGTAAATGCTTATACCTATAAGAACTATAGGCATAGCTAGAATTAGGATAAAAAGCAAGTTCTTTTTCATATGTAAAAAGTTTAATGGTTGTGCCGTAAAGAAACAGAAAAAAAAGGCACAAACCAAGTAAATTGAAAATTATTTGATTAAAAATGTTGTATATTGTAGATTTAATGCATAAATATTCTTTAAATCATTATTTGTACTTTTGGGTTTTCTCTTGATTGTTTTAATAATACACTATTCCAAATTTAATTATATAAATCCTTCAGAACTGAAAAATAGGCAACATTGGGCTAATCAAGGTTAGCAATCTTTAGCAAAGAAATTGCTGATTCATGCTCCTGGAAGAACTGGTGTCTAATATATTAGGAATATCCCTGCTATCAGAACTGGACGACTTGTTATGGGACAATACTTTCCGCAGCAACATATATACTTTGAACGCCACATCGTTTTCTTACATGAAACGGTAATTTTCCTCGGAGAGCCATAGTCGGAAGCAGTAGCCACAGTATGAGTAGGTCTGCCGTATCTGTCCGAAAAGAATTGCATAAAAGGCATCTTGGTTAGTCCCATCCGTAATGAAATAGTATCCCGCCTTGCTATTGGCTCCCTTCCACATTCATATCCACAGTATAGAACCATTAGTAACCCTGGCTTGTCGTCTGCATCCATACCAGCTTGACAAAAAATAGCTGTTCTCACAATTCTGCTGTATATATGTCCTTTATATACTGTAAAACGGACATGAACATCTTTCCTACCTGTCAGAGAATAAAGAATTTACATCCACTTCTGCGTCTTCCATCCCAAGCACCCTCTCGATATCTTTCAGTATTCTGGTATAATTGTCAG
>OOCY01000273.1_pt1 | contig 50499 bp, 47 predicted proteins | sample 1671291 | NCBI WGS metagenome assembly OOCY01 (sample SAMN06348141, study PRJEB24527) | human gut metagenome | biome: human gut; feature: ankylosing spondylitis patient; material: feces | host: Homo sapiens | place: China | collected 2015-10 | reverse complement strand
TTTAAAAGAGCGGTGGAATTTACTTTTGCACTGGAATTTACTTTTTCAAGTCAGCGCTATCTTTATCTCTCAAGCATTTTCCCCACATCCAACAGTCCCCATCCCTGCTGGTTTCTCGGCAATCCGATATCCACCGAACTTTCCCGCAGTCTCAGTTTCACATCCTTATTTGACATGTCCGGAAACCGTTCCAGTAAAAGAGCGACGGCTCCGGAGACGATCGGGGTGCTCATGGAAGTTCCGCTCTTGATCGTATACTTGTCAGCTCTGCTGGAGCAGCTCACAACGCTGCAGCCCGGTGCAACAAGATCCGGTTTACAGATGCAGGCCGCCGTGGGACCGCGGCCGGAATAATCCACCATCCGGTTTCCACCGACCAGTACCTCCCGGTCATCGTCCGAACAGCCGACCGTGATCACCTTCCGGCTGATCCCCGGCGTCGTGATGCTCATGGTCCGCGGCCCGTTGTTTCCGGCCGCCACCACGACCACAAGACCGGCGTCCCATGCCCGGTTCACGCCTTTCACAAGAGCGGAATTCTCACTCATCCCGCGTTTCGAGCAGGCGCCCACCGATATATTTAAGATCCGGATGCCAAGCTGTTCCTTTCTCTCCAGGACCCAGGAGATCCCCGCCAGAACATCCGAAGAATAGCCATTTCCTTTTCGGTCCAGGACTTTCACCATGATAAGATTACACCCCGGTGCGATCCCGCTGTACCGCCCGCCGGACATTCGCCCGCTGCCGCCGATGATCCCGCAGATATGCGTCCCATGCCCGCAGTCATCATACGCAAAATTCCGCCGGTTCACCATATCCGCAAAACCGGTCACCCGGCTGTCAAAATCCCGGTGAAGAAAGATCCCGGTATCCAGAACGGCCACGCCGATCCCCTTCCCGGAAAGCCCCATCCGATATGCACGCTCACAATGGATCTGATCTTTGATATGATTCACATGCAGGATTCCTCCATGCATTCTCTCTTACTTATAAAATATTCTGTCTGCCTGTTTTGTGCGCTCTTCCACTTTCCGATCAGTCCGAATCCATCACCGAAACTTTCCTGCCTGTGCATATCTTCTGACAGCATTCCCTGTCTTTTCTTTGTTTTCCACATTCTTCAAAATTACGGTCAAATCTTAAAGAAATCTTAATAATTCATTCAAAGAATATACAATCATTTTCCGGTCCGATGTGCTATACTTTAACCATAAGAAATGCACGAGATATTTTAAATCCTTTATCCTAAACCTTTTTGAAATTGAAATCCTAAATGATGAATCCCTGTACGAGATGTACAGGGTTTTTTCATGTCTTTTTGTTCTGGCAGACCTGACCCCCATAAGACAAGGCATGATTCTCTATTGCCCATGCGGTCACCTGAAACCGGTCCCAATTTCGCGTAAACAACAAGAGACGGTATCGTTCACCAAGAACCATACCGCCTCTTTTTTCTTTTAACTGACCGCCTGTCATTTTTCAGATCCTGCCCGCCGGCATAGATCCGGCCGCACACTATCTCATATGTTCAGGCTTTTCTTTTTTCCCTTACACGTTTCTGACATTCTTAAGAATATCGCAGAAATCAAATGTAGCAAAGTAATCCTTCGGAGTCTCTGCACGGCGGATCATCTGAACGCTTCCGTCCTCCTTGAGGAGAAGCTCTGCGCTCTTTAACTTTCCGTTGTAGTTGTAACCCATCGCGAATCCGTGTGCACCCGCATCGTGGATGAATAAAAGGTCACCCATATCGATCTTCGGGAGCATGCGGTCGATCGCAAATTTATCGTTGTTCTCGCAGAGGGAGCCTGTCACATCGTACTTGTGATCACACGGCTCGTTCTCCTTGCCCATCACAGTGATGTGGTGATAAGCGCCGTACATTGCCGGACGCATCAGGTTTACCGCGCAGGCATCCACACCGATATACTTTTTGTAAGTGTGCTTCTCATGGATCGCTCTTGTGACAAGCGCACCGTACGGAGCCAGCATGAAACGTCCAAGCTCAGTGAAGATCGCAACATCGCCCATTCCTGCCGGAACGAGAACTTCCTCGTAAACTTTTCTTACGCCCTCACCGATAACCTTGATATCGTTCGGCTCCTGGTCCGGTCTGTACGGGATTCCGATTCCGCCGGAGAGGTTGATGAACTTGATGTCAGCGCCAGTCTCTTTCTTTAACTTCACGGCAAGTTCAAAAAGAACCTTCGCGAGAAGCGGATAATACTCATTTGTCACAGTGTTGCTTGCAAGGAACGCATGGATACCGAAGTTCTTCGCGCCCTTTGCCTTTAAGATCTTGTAAGCCTCTGTGATCTGGGCCTCTGTCATGCCGTACTTCGCATCACCCGGGTTATCCATGATATCAGTTGTTACCTTGAATAATCCGCCCGGATTGAAACGGCAGCAGATCGTCTCCGGAATCGTTCCGATCGTCTTCTCCAGACACTCGATATGTGTGAAATCATCCAGGTTGATGATCGCACCGAGGTCGTAAGCCAGTTTGAACTCTTCCGGCGGGGTATCGTTGGAAGAGAACATGATGTCATGGCCAGAAAAACCGCATGCATCGGACATCAGAAGCTCTGTCTTTGAGGAACAGTCAGTTCCGCATCCAAGCTCCTGAAGGATTTTTAAGATGAACGGGTTCGGGGTTGCCTTTACTGCAAAATACTCTCTGAAGCCTTTATTCCAGGAAAATGCTTCCTTTAATTTCATCGCATTCTCACGGATTCCCTTTTCATCATAAAGATAGAAAGGAGTCGGATAGGTCTTTGCGATCTCTTCCAGCTGTTCCTTCGTTACAAACGGTTTCTTCTCCATGTACGTTCTCTCCTTATCAGTCAATATATTCCGCACCCTGAGGCGCTCGATCCTGTGCTGTATACACCACACAAATATACAGTGCACTACAGACAGCTGCGCCCGGTGCAAAGCCCGGCAGGCCGGACTCTTTCTTTTAGTCGATATTTACTACACGCATGATATTGGTGGAAGCCGCCGGCTCATGTCTTCTCGCATAATCCACAACTCCCGCAGTCACGACCGCGATATCGCCTGCTTTTACAATACCATTCTCTTTTAAAATGTCAATACTGTTCTCAATTAAAGTGTCAGTGGATTCCGCTCTCTTTGCCTGGAACGGGGTAACTCCCCAGTAGAGCATCATCTTGCGGACTGCGGAGATACTCGGGGACATTCCGACAAGTTTTGTGGACGGATGCCACTTGGAAAGCATTCTCGCTGTGTAGCCGCTGATACTCGGCGCGATGATGACAGCCGCATCAAGAGACTGTGCAGTCGCAACAGATGCGTAGCTCACTGCATTGGAAATATTGTGGCGGTTATCGTCGGATACGGTTCTCTTCTCATAGAAGTCACCGTTCATGTGGGACTCGGTCTCCTCAACGATATGAGCCATCATCTTTAATGCCTCGACCGGATACTTACCGTTTGCAGTCTCACCGGATAACATGACAACGTCTGTTCCGTCATATACAGCGTTCGCAACGTCGGAAACCTCCGCACGGGTCGGTCTCGGGTTGCGGATCATGGAATCGAGCATCTGAGTCGCTGTGATAACGACCTTACATGCCGCGCTGCACTTTTTGATCATCATCTTCTGGAGGTGCGGAAGCTTCTCCGGAGCGATCTCAACACCGAGGTCTCCGCGGGCTACCATGATTCCGTCGCTGGCCTCGATGATCTCGTCGAGGTTCTCAAGTCCCTCTGCGTTCTCGATCTTCGCGATAATTCCCATTGAGGAACCGCCCTCATCCAACATCTGGCGGATCTCACGGATCGCATCTGCGGAACGGATAAAAGAAGCCGCGATATAGTCGAACCCAAGCTCGATACCGAAACGGATATCTTCCTTATCTTTATCTGTTAATGCCGGAAGCTTGATCTTTACATTCGGGACGTTGACGCCCTTTCTCTCTCCAAGCTCGCCGCCGTTCATGATCCTGCAGTAGATCTCGGTTCCCTCGACACGTTCAACATGGAGCTCGATCAGACCGTCATCGATCAGGATCACGTTGCCCTCTGTTACATCCTCATTTAAACCGTTATAGTTGATGTGGACTCTCTTTGCGTCACCGATGATGTCCTCTGTTGTAAGGATGATCTCCTCGCCTGCTGTCAGTGTTACTTTCTTTCCGTCTTTTAATACGCCGGTACGGATCTCCGGGCCCTTTGTATCAAGAAGAGCCGCTACCGGTTTTCCAACCTCTTCCGCAACCTCGCGGAGCTGTTTGTAACGGGCTCTCTGCTCATCGTGCGTTCCATGGGAGAAGTTAAAACGGGCAACATCCATTCCGTTTAAGAGCAGCTGTTTCATGACCTCTCTGTCATCACTGTTCGGTCCCATAGTACAGATAATCTTTGTTTTCTTCATTATTATGCCTCCTGATTGCTGTTAGCCTGTCTTGGATCCATCCCGCCCTTTGTCACATGCTTATGGGTATACAGGTGATCCTGACAGTATTCATAGTCGCCTTCACACTTGGAACAGTAGCGGAATACCAGATTCGGATCATCCTCCTCCGTCCGTCCGCAGACAGCACAGCGATGGCGTCCGATCTTCGCTGCTGTTTTCTGCGCCTCGCGCATCTGTGAGTGAAAAACCTGTTTTCTCCGGATCTCTTTCGGATTCAGACGGCTCCCCCTGGACATGAAGAGGTATACGATAAAATTAAGTAAAGACATAACGATCGCAATTCTCTGCGACATGCCGCCGAAAAGGAATCCATAGACGAAGTAGAGTCCATCAAAAAGTGCCAGATACTTCGCCTTGATCGGAAGTACAAAAAACAGGTAAAACTGCATTTCCGGGAATGTGGCCGCAAATGCAAAAAACAGGGAAAAGTTCAGATAATCTGTGGTGAGAATATAGACCTGCCCTGTGATGATGTAGATCAGCAGTGCCGCAAGGACATGACCGATCACACCCATAAAAAAGTACACGTTAAACCGGAAGGTTCCCCAAACCCGTTCCAGAGTCATTCCCAGATTGTAGTAAAGGTAGATCGCGATCAGGTTGAAAAAAAGGCTCGTGGACGGCGGCCAGATCATAAATGTGATGATCCGCCAGATCTGTCCATGAAGGATCGCTCTCGCATCCAGCATCAGATACTGAATGTAGAATGCCGGTGCCATCATCTGGACCAAGACTCCGACCGCATACAGGATCACAATATAATACATGAGATTCGGGATCGCGTACCGCCCGAATTTCCGTTCCAATTTGTTCATCAGATTCATTCTGTATTTCCTTTCTTCTGCGAAAATGCGAATATCCCGTTCGCTCTTCCATTTTCCTACGCCCCGTATTATAATTCCCAACGGTTTCTTTTGTCAAATCATTTATACACCTCGTCCCCATCGCCAACAACGCCCCAGCATTAAATCTTTACGCAATCTTTACAGAAATTTAACTATTTTAGGCCCCCACATCCCCATTCCGTCAATTGTATTTCCTTATTTATTGTGTTATACTAGGCATGGAATTTTGTCGAAGGCATGTTTATGCCCACATTCCGGCTGGCTGCCTGCGTTTCGCGGACGGCTCGTTTTTTTCTGTTGAAAAGGAGGTATGGGGAGAACTCCCCGCTCGTATGAATCAATGTTATCGTCTTGGAATCGATATCGGTTCCACTACAGTAAAAGTTGCCGTGATCGACGACAACAACAAAATTTTATTCGCGGATTATGAGCGGCATTACGCCAATATCCAGGAAACCCTGGCCTCGCTTCTGAAAAAGTGTAAGGGAGAACTCGGTGAACTCTCTTTACGGCCCAATATTACAGGTTCCGGCGGACTCACTCTGTCGGGTTACTTACATATTCCATTTGTCCAGGAAGTCGTAGCGGTTGCAACCGCACTTCAGGACTATGCTCCGCGGACGGATGTCGCCATCGAGCTCGGCGGCGAGGACGCGAAGATCATCTACTTTACAGGCGGAATCGACCAGCGTATGAACGGGATCTGCGCCGGCGGTACCGGTTCCTTTATCGACCAGATGGCTTCCTTATTACAGACGGATGCCGCCGGTCTGAATGAATATGCAAAGAATTATAAGGCGATCTACCCGATCGCTGCCCGCTGCGGCGTATTCGCGAAATCCGATATCCAGCCGCTGATCAACGATGGGGCTACCCGTGAGGACCTCGCCGCCTCGATCTTCCAGGCGGTCGTAAACCAGACCATCAGCGGTCTCGCCTGCGGCAAGCCGATCCGCGGAAACGTAGCGTTCCTCGGAGGTCCGCTGCACTTCTTACCGGAACTTCGGAACGCCTTTATCCGCACCTTAAATCTGACCGGAGACGCCATTATCGCTCCGGATCACTCCCACCTCTTTGCAGCCATGGGCGCTGCCATGAACGCAAAAGATGATGCGGAGATCTTCTCCCTTGATAAGCTGATCTCGGATCTTTCCGGCGGCATCAAGATGAAATTTGAAGTAAAGAGAATGCAGCCTTTATTTAAGGATGAGGCAGATTATAAGGAATTCACCGATCGCCATGACCAGTACAAGGTCCGCCGCGGCGATCTCTCCACCTATGAGGGAAATGTATTCTTAGGAATCGATGCCGGTTCCACCACAACGAAGGTGGCACTCGTCGGCGAGGATGGTTCCCTGCTCTACAGCTTTTACAGCAGCAACAACGGAAGCCCGTTGGCGACCGCGATCTCTTCCATAAAGGAGATCAAGTCCCTGCTTCCGGACAGCGCGAAGATCGCCTACTCCTGTTCCACCGGCTACGGCGAGGCCCTCTTAAAGGCGGCCTTCATGCTGGATGAGGGCGAGGTCGAGACGATCTCCCACTACTACGCGGCGGCATTCTTCGATCCGTCCGTAGACTGCATCCTCGATATCGGTGGTCAGGATATGAAATGTATCCGCATCAAGGACGGCACCGTGGACAGTGTCCAGCTCAACGAGGCATGTTCCTCCGGCTGCGGTTCCTTCATCGAGACCTTCGCAAAATCCTTAAACTACAGCGTTCAGGATTTCGCAAAGGCGGCACTTTTTGCCCAGAATCCGGTGGATCTCGGAACGAGATGTACCGTATTCATGAACTCCAACGTAAAACAGGCACAGAAAGAGGGCGCATCCGTCGCGGATATCTCCGCCGGTCTCGCCTACTCTGTCATCAAAAATGCCCTGTTTAAAGTCATCAAGATCACTTCCGCCGGCGACCTCGGAAAGAATGTCGTTGTCCAGGGCGGAACCTTCTACAACGACGCAGTCCTCAGAAGCTTTGAACGGATCTCCGGCTGCGAAGCTGTCCGCCCGGATATCGCAGGTATCATGGGTGCCTTCGGAGCTGCTCTTATCGCCCGTGAGCGCTATATGCACCGCCCGCATGAGACGACAATGCTCTCCCTTGATGACATTATCAACTTAACCTATACGACCACCATGAGCCGCTGCCGCGGATGCGTGAACCACTGCGTCCTGACGATCAACCGCTTTGAGGGCGGCCGTCAGTACGTTTCCGGAAACCGCTGTGAGCGCGGACTCGGTGTGGAAAAAGCAAAACGCGATATCCCGAACCTGTTCACCTGGAAATACCACAGAATCTTCGACTATGAGCCGCTGACTGCCGACAAGGCGACAAGAGGCATTGTCGGGATCCCGCGTGTCCTCAACATGTACGAGAACTTCCCGTACTGGGCAACTTTCTTTAAGGAACTCGGCTTCCGCGTGATGCTGTCCCCGCAGTCCAGCCACCAGATCTATGAGCTGGGCATCGAGACGATCCCGAGTGAGTCCGAATGTTACCCGGCAAAACTCGCACACGGCCATATTTCCTGGCTGATCAAGCGCGATGTTCCATTTATCTTCTATCCGTGTATCCCGTATGAGCGGAAAGAAGTTCCGGGTGCCGGAAACCACTATAACTGCCCGATGGTAACCTCCTACTCGGAGAACATCAAGAACAACATGGAAGAGCTGAAGGAAAAGAATGTGAAGTTCTTAAATCCGTTCATGGCGTTCACAAGTGAGGAGATCCTCTCAAAAAAGCTGCAGGAAGTCTTCAAACAGGAATTTGACATTCCGGAGTCTGAGACAAAGAAAGCCGCAAAGAAAGCCTGGGATGAACTGAGCCAGGCAAGACGCGATGTGGAGAAGAAAGGCGAGGAAGTCTTACAGTACTTAAAAGATACCGGAAAACACGGAATCGTTCTCGCCGGACGTCCATACCACATCGATCCGGAGATCAACCACGGAATCGCCGACATGATCACCTCCTACGGCTTTGCAGTCCTGACCGAGGACTCCGTCTCCCATTTAGGAAAAGTGGAGCGCCCGCTCGTCGTCACTGACCAGTGGATGTACCACTCTCGCCTCTATGAGGCCGCTTCCTTCGTGAAGACGCAGGATAATCTGGATCTCGTCCAGTTGAACTCCTTCGGCTGCGGTCTCGACGCCGTCACCACCGACCAGGTCAGTGATATTCTCACCCGGTCCGGCAAGATCTATACCGTTTTAAAGATCGATGAGGTCAACAACCTCGGCGCGGCAAGGATCCGTATCCGTTCCCTGATCTCCGCCCTCCGTGTCCGCGAGGAACGCCGCTACACGAGAACGATCGTGTCCAGCGCTTACAACCGCGTGATGTTCACGAAGGACATGAAGAAGAACTACACGCTACTCTGCCCGCAGATGTCCCCGATCCACTTCGAGCTCATCGAACCGGCAATCCGCAGCTTCGGCTACAACCTTGTCGTTCTCCAGAACGACGACAAGACAGCCGTCGATACCGGATTAAAATATGTAAACAACGACGCCTGCTACCCGTCCCTGATCGTCATCGGACAGATCATGGATGCGCTCCTCTCCGGCAAATATGACCTCGACCACACGGCCGTGATCATGAGTCAGACCGGCGGCGGCTGCCGTGCGTCCAACTATATCGGCTTTATCCGCCGTGCTCTCGAAAAGGCCGGCATGGCACAGATCCCTGTCATCTCCATCAACGCAAACGGCATGGAGACCAATCCGGGATTCAAGTACACGCCGTCCATGCTCGTGAAGGCCTTACAGGCCGTTGTATACGGTGATGTATTCATGCGTGTTCTCTATGCGACAAGACCTTACGAGGCCGTTCCCGGCTCCGCAAACGCTCTCCACGAGAAGTGGAAGAAGATCTGTGTCAAAGCACTCTCCACAAAGAGCGCCGGAATGATGACCTTCGTGAAGAATATCCGCGGCATCATCCACGACTTCGATAACTTAGATCGCACGAATGTCCACAAACCGAAGGTCGGAATCGTCGGAGAGATCCTCGTCAAATTCTCACCGACCGCCAACAACCATATCGTGGATCTCTTGGAGTCTGAGGGTGCTGAGGCGGTAATGCCGGATCTCATGGATTTCCTGCTTTACTGCTTCTACAACAGCAACTTCAAGGCAGATAACCTTGGCACAAAGCGCTCCACGGCGCACCTGTGCAACATGGCGATCTCACTCCTCGAGTACATGAGAAAAGCCGCAAGAATTGCTCTCGAAAAGAGCACCCACTTTACTCCGCCGTCAAGGATCAAGGATCTGGCAGTGATGGCAAACGATTTTGTCTCCCTTGGAAACCAGACCGGTGAAGGCTGGTTCCTGACTGGTGAGATGTTGGAGCTCATCAAGAGCGGTGTCAACAACATCGTCTGCGTTCAGCCTTTCGGCTGCCTGCCGAACCACATCGTCGGAAAAGGTGTTATCAAGGAACTTCGCTACGCGAACCCCAAGGCCAACATCATTGCCGTCGACTATGACCCGGGCGCAAGTGAGGTAAACCAGTTAAACCGTATCAAGCTGATGCTTTCCACAGCTCAGAAAAACCTCGAAAAAGAGGAATATGTGGATCCGAATCTGGCGAAGACGTTAAAAAAGGTGGAAGAACTTTCTTCCAAACGGGTCAATAAGTGCCGGTTGTAATCCACCTTCCATAAGCTTCTAAAAGTAAAACCGGAAATGAAGGATACTCCTATCAATTTCATGAAACGCAAAGACAGCGGCAGGTATCTAAAACGATACCTGCCGCTGTCTGTTATCTTCCGACCAGCGCTCCGACACGATAGCCATCTGGCATGCATTTCACGGAAATCGATCCGAAAAATACATGCTGTTCATTTCATTTAAATCTTATAGGAAAACGCGATTAAGCCTCCGGCTTCTCGTAGCTGCGATGCATAGAGAAGGAATCCATATCGTAATTCTTTAAGTTCTCCCATACTCCGCGGCCGTCTGCCTTCGCGATCACAGCGTCACGGTCTTTCTTGAATGCCATCTCCTGTTTCAGGTTGCTCGGTCCGCCTACGCAGCCGCCCTGGCACATCATACCCTCGATGAAATCTTCCGGAAGTCTTCCGACCTTGAGAAGAAGAAGCGCCTTCTTGACCTCAGCCGCACCGCTGCAGCGCGCAACCTTCACGTCTGTGCTTTCTCCCTTTTCCTTTAAGCACTCGATCACCGCATTTGTAACGCCGCCGCCGTTGCCGAAACGCTTACCGAAGACACTGCCTTCCTGTTTTGTCTCCTCAGCCGGCTCAAGCTCAACTTCTTTTCCGCGCAGCATTTCGATTGCCTCACCGAAGGTCAGAACATAATCCGCATTGTTCTCGATGGACTTGTCAGCCGCCTCAGACTTCTTTGCCATACACGGTCCGATAAATACGGTAACTGTCTCCGGATCGATCGCTTTTAACATTCTGGATACCGCGCACATCGGGGATACCGTTGTGGACATATTATCGATCAGAGTCGGGTAGTGTTTCTTGATCATATTTACAAATGCCGGACAGCAGGAGGTCGTCATCTTCTTGCCTTCCTTAAATGCCTCTGCCCATTCCATTGCCTCGTAAGCTGCTGTCATATCAGCACCGGCAGCAACCTCTACCATATCGGTAAAGCCAACCTTCTTTAATGCAGTACGCCAGCTCTCCATTGTGATATTCTGACCGAACTCACCTTCAGCAGCCGGAGCAACCATGGCAACGACCTTCTTGCCGGCCTTGATCGCCTCGATCACCTGTACAACATATACCTTGGAGGAAATTGCACCGAACGGGCAGCTTCTTACGCAGGCACCGCACTGGATACATTTCTTTTCATCGATCTGGCAGATTCCGGTCTCCGGATCCATTGTGATCGCATCTACCGGACATGCACGGCGGCACGGACGGATCAGCTCAGCGATCGCATTGTACGGACATGCCTGAGCACAGCGTCCGCACTCTTTACAGACACTCGGATCAATATGGGCACGGTCACGGCCGATCGAGATCGCACCAAAGTTACATGCGTTCTGGCAGGCTTTACCCATACATTTCTGACAGTTATCGGTTACAACGAATCTTGTGATCGGACACTCCTCACATGCAGAAGAGATGACCTGAATGATATTGTCGCTCTGTTTGTCACTCGGACATTTTCCCTCCGCGAGACGGATTCTCTGACGGATGATCTCTCTCTCCTTGTATACACAGCAGCGGAACTGTGCCTTCGGGCCCGGGATCAGTTTGAACGGGATATTGTCTCTCTCTTCCTCCAGCTTTCCCTCAAAAGCCAGCTTGGAAACTGTGCGCAGCACGTCATACTTGATCTTAAGCAGTGCCTCATCGTTGGTTTTCATACACTTTCCTCCTGTTTTTTCACAGCCGGTGATTTCATAAGATCCGATCATTTTTCATCGATCTCTTCTGTCTTCTACTCCCCTGAGACAAAAGAATCTTTACCGTTGCTCCATGAAATCTTTCCATATTTCAATTGCCATATTTATCCGAGTCATATTATCGCATATCGCCCTTTTCAAAGCAAGAAGCAAATTGTATATTTTTTAACGCAATATAAGGAAAAACCTTATTTTCTTAAATTGTATTCCAGAAAGTACAGCCCCCGCAAATTTCCCCTTTTCCCCGTATTTCCATGTCTTTCCATGAAGGATTTTTGTTCGTGTGCGGCGATGATATCACTCAGATATTTTGATAATTATTTAACATTTAGAACAATTCCACTGCCTCCCCCATCCCCCTATGTTAAACCCCACAAAACATTTTTTACCAGATAATCACCAAATAACCAAAACCGCCATCTGTGCGCCTGCTGAGCGGCGAGCATCCGAGCAGGAGTGCATTGATTCAGGGATCTGGCTTCCTCTTAGCTCGCGGGTGACTGCGTTGGAGAACAGGGGACACTTGTCTGAGCGTAGCGAGTTGTGTCCCCTGTTCTCCGTCCTTAGCAGTCTCCCGGGAGCTTAGAGGAACCTTCCCTGAACCACCTAGCACTCCTGATCGGATACTCGCCGCGTCCCGCCGATTGACATTCCTCACTCCCCATGCTATATTCTACTTAACTTGGTCGTGCTAACCCCAAAGGTCATAGAAAACATGTCCTGACGGCAAAGACGAAAAGGATCCGGCGCAAATTGAATCTATATATGACCTTCCCAGGCTATCTTATCGCCTTTAAGGTCATCCCCATGAATTCACCCCGCCCGGTATGCTCTTTTCGTGTGCATACCGGGCTTTTATTATTCAACTTTCATGGAGGAACCAATTATGAGAAAAATGTTATCCGTAATGATGGCCGCTGCGATCGCAGGCTCTCTCCTCGCAGGCTGCTCATCATCCACAACCGAAACAACTGCTGCCGCTTCTTCCGCAGAAGAGACAACAACAGCCGCTGAAGCCACCGCAGAAGCAGCTTCCGCTGAGACTTCCGGCGATGAAACCGTTGTCCGCGTCGGCGGCTTAAAAGGACCGACAACCATGGGACTCGTAAAACTCATGGATGAGTCCGCAAACGGTGAAGCAGAAAACAACTACGAATTTACAATGGTAACCGCTGCTGACGAGATGACCGCAATGGTCGCAGGCGGAAAAGTCGATATCGCCCTGCTCCCGGCAAACGTTGCAAGCGTTCTCTACAATAAAACAAACAAAAACATTTCCGTGATCGACATCAACACACTCGGCGTTCTCTACTTCGTTTCCGCCGACAATTCCGTGACAACGATCGATCAGTTAAAAGGAAAAACTGTATATCTCCCGGGCAAAGGAACCACACCGGAATACGCACTCCGCTATGTGCTCTCCGCTGCAGGGCTCGGCGAAAACGACGTGACTCTCGAGTTCAAATCGGAAGCATCCGAGGTTGCTTCCGTACTCGCGGAAGACCCGAACGCGATCGGTCTTCTCCCGCAGCCGTTCGTTACAGCAGCTCTCGCCCAGAACGAAAAACTCTCCATCATCATGGACCTCACAAAAGAGTGGGACAATGTCCAGAGCGAAGCTTCCGGAAGCCACCTTGTAACAGGCGTCACGATCGTAAACAATGACTTCTTAAAAGAGCATGAAGATCTCGTCGACACCTTCTTACAGGAACATGAGGCGTCCATCCAGTTCACCTCCGAGGACCCGGATACCGCTGCTGAGCTCATCGCAAACGCTGAGATCGTTGCAAAAGCCCCGATCGCAAGAAAAGCGCTTCCGTACTGCAACATCACCTTCCTCTCCGGAACTGAGATGAAAGAGGCACTCTCCGGTTATCTCCAGGCTCTGTATGACCAGAACCCGGCATCCGTCGGCGGCGAGCTCCCGGATGATGGATTCTACTATGTAAAATAATCACATCCGGATCATGAGCATGGGGTATGGCAGATTAGTCAGCCATACCCCATATTTATGTCTGTCAGTGTCAGCTCCTTTGTTTGTTCCAGAAGCGATCAACATTCTGGAGATAACACAAAATTTATGCACCTAATTCATCTTTAAAATAATGGAAACACAGTACATGTTTTTCAAATGTATTAAGTGCTAAAAATATCTGCTATAATTATCCTATCCATTCATTCTGCACATTGAATGATTGTATCGATACACTTTTTCATTTGATTTCTACTTCTCAAGGAGACACCTGCCATGAATAAACAACTCCCCGGCTTCGCCCGCAGAATCCTGATCATCCTCTTCTGGATCATCCTCTGGCAGTTCGCGGCCTCCCTGATCCGGAACCATATTTTCCTTGTCGGTCCCGTCGACACACTGCGCGCGCTCTGTGAACAGGCCCTGCTTCCGGCTTTCTGGTCCGCCATCCTGTTTTCCTTCGGGCGGATCTGTCTCGGATTTTTCCTTGCCTTTTTCCTCGGACTCTTCACTGGGTCCCTGGCGTACCGTTTTCCCATCGTTTCCGAATTTTTAGAACCGCCGGTTCAGCTCATGAAAACAGTGCCCATCGCCTCTTTCGTGATCCTGGCACTCATCTGGACCGGATCCCGGAATCTCTCCGTGTTCATTTCCTTTCTCGTCGTCTACCCGATGATCCATGTGAATACGAAAGCCGGTCTCTTATCCACGAACCCGGAGCTTTTAGAGATGGCATCTGTTTTCCATATCCCGCTTATTCGAAGAATCTGGTATCTCTACCGCGGCGCGCTCTATCCATACTTAAAAAGCGCCTGCCGGACCGCGCTCGGCATGGGCTTCAAGTCCGGGATTGCCGCCGAAGTCATCGGAGTTCCGGGCGGATCGATCGGGGAAGGTCTGTATCTCGCAAAGATCTATCTGAGCACTGCAGAGCTCTTCGCATGGACCTTCATGATCATTGTGGTCAGCACACTGTTTGAAAAATTATTTTTGTGGATCTTAAAGAAATTTGCAGGAAAGGGGGCTCTTATCGATGAGTAAAAACACAGCTGACATCCCGGCTCTGTCTCTCCGCTCCATCTCGAAATCTTATGATAGTCATCCGGTCCTCACCGGTCTTTCGATGGATTTCTTCTCAGGAACCGCCTACTGCCTGATGGCGCCGTCCGGAAGCGGAAAGACGACACTCTTCCGCCTGATCCTCGGGCTGGAATCCCCGGATCGGGGCGAAGTTCTATTTAAGGGCTCACTTCGCCGCCCGCAGATTTCTGCAGTTTTCCAGGAAGACCGCCTCTTAGAGGGATTTTCCGCTGTTGAAAACCTGTTTTTTGCGCTCGGGAACCGGTATTCAAAAGAAACACTCACCACTTCACTTCTCCGCCTTCTCCCCGCAGATGCGCTCGAAAAACCGGTCTGCGAATTCTCCGGCGGAATGAAGCGGCGTCTTTCCGTCCTCCGCGCACTCCTCTCTCCGGCCGAAATTATCCTCATGGACGAACCATTCACCGGACTGGATCCCGCGACAAAGCAGACCGTCATCGATCTGATCAACGAACTCTGCAGCGGAAAACTTTTGATTGCTTCCACGCACGCGAAGGAAGATGCCGTGCTTCTTAATGCCAAAATCATCCTCAATAAAACTCCCGCATGATCCAGTTACAGTTGAGAATTTCCCTTCCGCACAAAAACGGATGGACCCATCTCTGATCCATCCGTTTTCCTCTTTTATTATTTTTCGTAAAGATCTGACTTTTCTGAAAATACATACTGATCATACAATTCTGTCCATGTCTTCTTCACGATCTCAGAACTGCAATGCGCATCAAAATCTGCCTTTGTCTCCCAAAGATCGGAAACGATCACGACATCCGGATCATCCACCGATTTACTGATAAAATAATGGACATTTCCATGCTGTTCCCGGAACTGTTCTACCAGATTCGCATGTTTCAGCTCTCCGATATATTCTTCCCGTTTCCCGTCTTTTATCGTCAGGACTGCAATATAGTGGGTCACAGATCACTCTTCCTTTCGATTATCATTTCGTTACTGGTGAAGTTCCCGTATTTTAGGAGTTCGCCCAGCACTGGTCCTTTTTATTTCTGGATCGTATTGGAGTTCTGGTTATATGCCTTTGCAACACACTTCCACTCTCCATCCATCTTTAAAAGAAGAAGAACGTCTGTGAAGTCAATTCTGTTGCCCCATCCCTCTTCGAGGACACGAACAACTGCAAGAGATTCCTCCACAAGTACAACGTCGACTCTTGCCTTGAAATTATCGCCGCCCGGAACGGTATCAACATTCTTGTAGAACTGTTCGATGGAACCATGTTCCAGCTTACCATCAAGATATCCAAAAAGGACTGCCTCATCGGTAAAAAGCTCTTTCGCGTATTTGCTGTTTCCCTCAGCTACGCTCTTAACAAAGTTCATTGCTGCTCTCTCAACTGCCTCATACTCTTTGATCGGTGCTCTCATGATAAAAAACCTCCATATAATTTAATATTTTTATTGTTTCGATTCCTTTGATTTTCCTGCCTTCAGGCATTTTTAGGAATCGCAAAACACATTCTCATTGTCTGTCAGATCGACTTTCCAAGCTCATAAGCCTGTTCCAGTTCCGGCTTTCCGGTGATGTCTCCGACATCCCCATTGCCTCCCGCAAGAACATGCCCGATATTTTTCCATCTCAGATGTTTCATCAGGTGATCATAATAAGTCAGGACATCCTCAAATCCATTTCCTTCTGCCGCCATTAAAAGTGCGCTTGCCCGTCCATGTCCCCGGAGCAGGTTTCCATCGCCTTCCTCAAGTGCAAACAGTCTGTCGATCGCTGTTCTGATCTGTCCGCTCATATTCCAGTAATACAAAGGAGTCGCAAGAATGATCACATCACATTCTTTTACGGCCGGATAGATCTGCGACATATCGTCTTTTTGGACACATGGGCATTCGCGGCTGCTGTGACCGCCAAAACAGCCTTTACAACCATGGATTTCCATGTGATCAAGAAGGAATTCCGTAACCACATTCCCTGCACTCTCTGCGCCTTCCGTAAACTTTCGGACCAGAGCGGAAGTGTTCCCATTTTTTCTGGGACTTCCATTCAGTATTACAATCTTCTTTCCCATACCTGCACTCACCTTTTCTCTCAGATCTTCTCTGCCAGTTCAGCCGCCTGTCTGCATCCGTCTGTTTTTTCGATCTCTCCTGCGTTTAAAACACCCGGGACCAGCACTTCGCCGATCATATTCCACTTCAGCAGAGCAGCCGTACGCTCGATCGGGATCCGGACACCGTCCATGACAGACAGGTCATTTTCCTCACAGCAGGTGATCACGGCACATTCCTTGCCTGCGATCTCTTTCCCTGCCACACAGAAGGAATACATTTTGTCGATAACCCCTTTAATCTGGGCCGGGATCGAATACCAGTAAACCGGTGTGCTGAACACAACCGCATCTGCTTCCAGGATTGCCGGTGCGATCATATTAAAATCATCGTCAGAGGAACAAGCCTTTCCAGTCTTAAAACATGTCTCGCATGCATGACATCCGCCAACCTGTTTCATCGCTGCATCAAAGCGGGTAACGGTATGCCCTTTATCCTCAGCTGCTTTGATAAATGCCTCTGTCATTGCAAAACTGTTGCCGTTTTTTCTTGGGCTTCCTGTGATAACTACGATTTTTTTGCTCATAAAATTTTCCTCCGCTTCTATTGGATCAGCTTTTTTTGTTGCTTATATCGGAATTATATCAAGAATGATTTCAAATACAAGTACGCACATTTAAGTGCAATACTAACATTATAGTTTAATACTTACCTATACGATAGTATTGATCAGATCAGTGACTCCGTATAAAGTAACTATTTTCTCTTTCGTTTTTTCATCCTGACACTGAGCTTTTATTTAAATCTCTTTTTAAAAACGGGTATACCGATTCTGGTATATTAAAAACGGGTATACCGATTCTGGTATACCCGCCGCAAAAATTATGTCCGCTCTCTGCTTACTCCCGGATTTCTCCCTTCTTCAGACGGTCAAAGAAATCAAGTGTGAGCTCCCGCATCTTCGGAACCCAGAACATGATGCCGATGACATGAACCAGGATCGCCCACATGTTGCCAAAATCTACCCACGGGAGTGCCGCATCAACACCGATCGTGCCTCCGATGAAACAGCAAACCACAACCAGGATCTGCATGATCCGCTTTGCTGCTTTTCCCAGCAGGCTTTCCGCAAGGATCCCTGCCGATGTTGACATGGACAACGCTGAAGATGCTGCGAAAAGGATCAGGCTGATGGATGCCAGGAGTCTTCCCGGAAGACCGATCGTTCCAAATGCATTGATCGCCAGAACAGAACCAGGATCTCCAGTCTCCCATGTTCCTGTGACAAGAATGACCATTGCGCTGAACGTACAGATGATCATCGTGCACATAAATACCTCGAAAATACCAAACATTCCCTGCTTGACCGGCTCATTTGTGTTCGCCTGGGCATGCAGGATGCTGGCGCTTCCGTTTCCTCCGTCATTCGAGTACACACCTCTGGAACAACCGTTTTTGATCGTTGCCGCCAGCGCAGCCCCTGCAAATCCGCCGGTTGCCGCTGTCCCTGTAAATGCATTTGTAAAGACGGAGATCAGAGCCGGAATCAGATTCTGAATATTCAGAATGATCAGAAGTGTTCCAGCTGCCATATAGATGATCGCCATTGCCGGTACCAGTTTGTCAGTGACCTTTACAAGTGCGCCAAGACCGCCAAGAATAACCAGAACGATGATCACACAGCAAACTACGGTTGTGATCAGGGACGGCACTCCGAATGTATGTACAGAGGAGCTGATCGCTCCGGTGTGAACGCCGCATCCGATCGCCATTCCAAAGCAGCAGGTGATCGCCCAGATCCATCCAAGTGGTTTCCAGATCTTTGCCAGATAAATATTCGCTCCGCCGCGCCACTGTCCGTTTGCATCCTTTTCTCTTGTATACACGCCAAGCAATGCCTCAGAATATTTTAATGCCATCGCGACAAAACCGATCACCCACATCCAGAAAACCGCTCCGGGACCTCCTAACGCGATCGCACTTCCGACACCGATGATGTTGCCGGTTCCGATCGTATTTGCAAGTGTCGCTACCATCGCCGACCAGCTTGAGATTCCTTCTTCACTCTTACTGTGCGCTGCATCACCGAATGTTGCCTTCAGCATGTAGCCAAAATGTTTGATCTGGACAAAATCGCATGCCACGGTGATTACAAGACCGCCGCCGATCAGCAGGGCAAGGATCGGGAATGTCCACATCCAGTTCGTAAATGCCATGATTGCCTGATAAACTGCCATATTCTTTTTCCCCCTGTGCTAATGAAGTAATGATATAAAATACATAAAGATGCGGTCCTGATCCAGCGTTCCATGGATCGGATCCCGATGCATCAGCTCCGGGTGCCACTGAACTGCGATGATCGGCAGTTCCCGGTGCATCATTCCTTCGATAATGCAGGTTCTTTTACATTCCACTTCCAGCGACTCTTCGTTCTCGATCTTCCGGATCCATTCTTCTCTTTCGTCTTTGTTCAGCTTGCCAGAAAGCCATACCTGCGTGATCCGGAATCCTTTTCCAGGTTTTCTGACTGCCTGATGGTGAGCAGAATTTACGATCCCGTTTTCTCCGTACAGCATTGCAAACGGGGTTCCTTTGACGATCAGCGTATCATGAAGCTTATTTTCATTTGGAACATATGTATGCATCGGACCATTCTCCAGATCCTGGATCAAAGTTCCTCCAAAGTATACGTTTACAAGCTGCATGCCGCGGCAGATCGTGAGCATCGGTTTTTTCGCCTTTACAGCCGCATCGATCACAGCAAGCTGGAGATCATCCAATTCTCTGTCAAGGTTCATACTTCCCTGATTTTCTTCCCCATACAAGGCCGGATCGACGTCCGGAAGACCGCCCGGTACAAGAATCCCGTCACATTCAGAAACCTTTTCAGGATCCAGAGAGATCACCAGTTCTGCATTCAAAGATTTCAGGACATCTTCAACCCCCTCATACAACCCATAATGATCGATCTCCCGTTCCACATACATTATTTTTTTCTTCACTTTGTACCTCCTGTAATGTTCCCCATAGTTTCTTCTGTTACAGTACGTGCACTTTCGCCCGTAAAAAGTGTTACAATGCACGAACCTTTTCTGTCGTGAAAAGTAACTTTCATCCGATACATGCATGCTTGCCGGTGTCTTTTCTTTCTGCTATAATTTTAATCGCAAGACCTGACATTTGTAAAATTCGTAAAAAAGTAAGAGCCTATATGTTTTTTCGTATGGACAGAAAGGATTTCTCTATGTTCAGCTACAAAGACTACATTTGCGCGATCTGGAATGAGCGCAGTTTCTCCAGAGCTTCCCAGAAACTTTTTGTATCCCAGCCCTGGCTCAGTTCGGTTGTGAAAAAGACAGAACAGGAAATCGGAACTCCTATTTTTGACCGATCGACCAATCCGATTTCCCTGACAGAGGCGGGCAGATACTATCTGGAACAGGCGAAGCGGATCACCGAAATTGAAGATGAAACCCGTATGTATTTCTCCTCTCTTTCTGCAAAAAATGGTGCCTCAGTCCGTGTTGGAAGTTCCATGTTCTTTTGTACTTATGTTCTTCCCGGTCTCATGGATGAATTTAAGGCGATGTATCCCCAGGTTGAGCTTACCTTTGTCGAAGGGATCACGAAAGATCTGACCGATAAACTCCTTGATCATACGATCGACTTTTCTCTTGAAGTAGAAAAGATCCAGCATCCAAAGATCGAATCCATCGAATGGGCATCCGAGGAGATCATTCTCGCAGTACCGGCTGCATTTCCGATCAATCAGGAGCTTGCCGCTTACCGGTATGATTTTGAAGAATACCAGAAGCGAAAAACTTCCGCGGTCTCCAAGCCACCGGTCTCGCTTTCCCTTTTTCACAAAGAAAAGTTTCTGCTTCTTGATAAAGACAACGATATTTACCGCCGGGCCCTCAACATGTGCCGTCATGCCGGTTTTGTCCCCGATGCAGCTCTTTCTTTATCCCAGATGATGACCGCTTACTATCTGGTATGTGAAGGACAGGGAGTGGCCTTTTTGCGCTCAACGATCCCTGAACACGTTTCTCCAACCGATAAAGTCGTCTTTTACCGGATCGATGACAAAGACGCTGTCCGAAGCATCTATCTCTCCCGCCTGACCACACAGCCAAATCCATTCGTCCAGAAACTTCTCGATTTTATTCTGGAGCACGGACTTCACTCTGAAACGAATTGACAGGATTGACTTTCCCTGGTTTCAATATTACAATCATAAAAGGAATATACAAAAGAAGTACACTTATTCAGATATGATACGGATATTTATGGGCTATACTTACCAAAAGGAGAGTGTGATATGAGTATTGAATGCATCAAAGATGCCCGGCTGGAAGACACCGGTTTTAATTACACCATGTCCCTGATCCAGGGAAAATATAAAATGTTTATCCTCTATGCTCTGGCGGACTACAAAGTTGTCCGTTTCAATGAGCTGAAAAAATATATCGGCACGATTTCTTACAAGACATTAAGCGTCACCTTAAAAGAACTCGAGGCAGACCGCCTCGTTCACCGGGAAGAGTACCCGCAGATCCCGCCAAAAGTCGAATACAGCCTGACCGAACGTGGAAAATCCCTGATCCCGATTCTGGATTCCATGTGCGACTGGGGTGAACTGCATCGGGCGGACTGAAAACTGTTGATATCACCTTATAACAGAAAGAGATGCCGACAACTCAATATGAGTCATCAGCATCTCTTTCTCTATTTACGTATTTTAATTATTTTGTTATCCGGCTATTTTAGTTCCCGTCCCCCGGAAATCCCGCGATATTTCCGATCGCTTCCGCCGACGGAGTCGCCGTCGTCTCATCACCAGGTCCATTTGGAGCTGCCGCAGTTGTAGACGCGGCCGTCGTCGGAGCTGCGGTTGTCGCCGCCTCAGTCGCTGCAGTTGTTGCTGCTGCGGTTGTGGATGCCGCTGTCGTCTCACTCTGACTGCTCTTCGTCTCGCTGTGCGTGCTCTTTGTCTCAGAGCCACTCGTAGACGCCGCTGTTGTTGCCGCCGCAGAGCTCTCCGGAGCAACACTCTCACCCGGAACATATCCGTCCGGCATTCCGTCGATCGCTGCCGATGTGGACTCCGCAACCGTCGTCTCACTCGCCGCAACCTTCACAGATCCGGTATTTCTGCGGATCACCGCCGCATGTCCCTTATATGTCTTCGCATGGTCTTCCGTCTTTTCCACGACTGTGCCATTCTTCGATACGATCTTGTAAGTGATCCAGCGGCTTCCGTTTGTTCCCGCCTTCTGGGTCACTTCCGTTCCAGGATCCAGAGTCGGATCTTCCACATACGTCGGCTCCGGCGGCGGAAGCTCATCCGTCTTCTCGGACTCCAGACTCCATGTAATCCCCTCTTCGAGGACCGGAACTCCGTAGAAGGAAACTGTCATCTTCCGGTTGCTGTAATTCGCACGGATCCCGATCGCCGCCTTTGAGGTATTGATAAAACGGAAATCCGGGATATCCCAGCTGATCGCCGCATCCTGTCCCGGTGTTACATAGTTCGGCTCAAATGTGTGGGAACGACGGTATGTGATCTGCATTCCGGACTGGAACGCAACACGGTACATCGTCGAAGATACCTGGCAGACACCGCCGCCCGGCTCCTGAACGACCTCACCGCCGCTGTATGCAGCTGCTTCCTGGTATCCTTTTTCCGCTGTACGCGGACCAACAACCTTGTTAAAGGAGAATTCCTCTCCCGGCTGTACGATCGTTCCGTTGATCGCCTGCGCCGCCAGCTTGACATTCGTATTTCGCTTCTCGTTCGCGGTCGTCTCTGTCGTAAATGTCGAAAGTCTCTGATACTGCTCTCTCGCATCAGCCTCGGAAAGTTCCGGTGCCGTCTCATTGACCTCCGCCTGGATCACCGCATCATAATTTCCACTCGTCACCGCCTCAACAAGATCCGCCGCAAGCTTTTCCTGATCCACGGCCTTACCCGGCGTTCCGTCTGTGAACAGGAACTTATCACTCGCTGCGTCATACTCAGAGATCGAGCTGTTCTTCGCCTTCACATCCCATTTTGCCGCTGCGTCTGCCGCTGCCTTTGCCGCTGCGGACTGCAGATCCTCGGAATCTTCCACCGAGAATGTATATTCTCCGCCATTCTTGTCAGCAGAAATCCCGTCCAAAAAGGCATCCAGCTCCGTGTCGATCATGTTGTCCGCGTCCACGCTCTCCCCGTTGTAAGAGATCTTCACATTCCACGGAAACTTCGCCTCGATGGCAGCTTTCGCCTCGCTCTTTGTCATTCCCTTTAAAGAAATCCCGTTGACGCTGATATCGGATGCCTGGAATGTGGATTCCTCCGCGACCGTATCCGTTGTCTTCTCTTTTCCATGCCCGAACAAGCCGGAAATAAGCCGGATCACTCCGATGATCAGGATCAGGCAGATGATCGCTCCGCCGATCATGATCCGTCTCCTCAAGATCTGTTTTCTCTTCCGCCTCTGCGCCCGGATCCAGGCCGGGGAATGCTGCCTGTACTCGTCTCTCTGGTCTCTCTGGGTTCTGGGATCTCTCTGGTCTCTCGGTCCCCTTGATCCCCTCTGGTCTCTCTCTCTGTTCATGTCTGTATTTTCCTTATTTTACTTTATCAGAATTTATCAGGATGCAACGACAGGGTCCGCACCGAAATGGTGCCGAACCCTGATATGTATCGGTTATGATTATGTAATATCGTTCCAATTACGGTATTTTTACAAAATCTCATCTGTCTGTATCAGACAATTATTCATTATATCGGTACCGGAATGCCTTGTCAAGAACGCCGGACAACAAAAGTTCACGCTCTTAAAGTTAACACTCTTAGCGTCAAAAATGGACCTCCGGAAGTTTTCTCTCCCAAAGATCTATTTTTTCAACTTCTTTATCTGTTCCGGTCCTCTCCTGCTGCCGTTTTTTCGTGATCCGACCGCGCTTTTCAGGCTCAGCCAAGGAATCCAAGATGCTCCAGCAAAATCTTGATCCCCATGAGGACCAGGATCAGTCCCCCGACAAACTCTGCCTTCGACTTGTACTTCATTCCGAATACATTACCGACCTTCACGCCGATCGCCGACAGGATAAATGTCGTACATCCGATGAAGGTCACTGCCCAGACGATGTTTACATGTAAAAACGCAAATGTCACGCCGACTGCCAGCGCATCGATACTGGTCGCCACCGCCAGGGCTAACATCGTCTTCACGTCAAAGCTGGCGTTCAGTTCTTCGTCCTCATCCTCTCTGGATTCCTTGATCATATTGATTCCGATGATCCCGAGAAGAACAAATGCGATCCAGTGGTCGATCTGTGTGATCATGGACTCAAACTGGCTTCCGAGAAGGTAGCCGATCGTCGGCATCAGAGCCTGGAATCCGCCAAAATATGCACCGCAGATCAGCGCGTGCTTCGGTTCCATCTTTTTTACCGACAAGCCCTTACAGACAGACACCGCGAACGCATCCATCGACAGTCCTACAGCAAGGATAAAAAGCTCTAAAAGTCCCATAAGTCATGTTCCTCCTAAAAATTGCTTATTTTTTCTGATAAAAAGGAATCCGCTTTCCGGTTTCCCGCGCCTCGCACACTTTCCTGTGCGATCCTTCCGCCTCGCACATTGCGCATCTCAGGCACGCAGTGCCTTTTTGTTTAACAGAATATTCCATCGGGATTTCCTCTTAAACAAAAAAAGAGACTCTCTCTGTCATTTTCGACAGATAAGTCTCATCATTTCAAGTAAAGCCAGGAACATTTCCAGTATGTTGACCTTACTGCGCTTTCCGGCGCCGACTACTCCCTTATTCTGGTAAGTCCGTAACTGTATTGTATCGTCACAGTTACATGAGTATCTTTTTGTTCTACAGAAGAGTGCGGATGAAGGGATTTGAACCCCCACGGTTGCCCGCCAGCTCCTAAGGCTGGTGCGTCTGCCAGTTCCGCCACATCCGCGCATTCTCCGATAGACTCTCATTATAGCGTGTTTGAAAAGAATTGTCAATTATGGATTTTCTTCGTCTCCTCATCGTAGTCATCCAGGAAATTGTAACTCCAGTCTCCCTTGTGATATCCGATGACCGTCTTCAGATTGATGTTGTGAACACTGTTGAAGATGTTCATGTCGATCGTGTCACAGCGCTTTCTGAGCTCCGCGATCAGCTCCTTCATCTCGTCGCGCTTCGATCCCTTTTCGCCGCCGCATGTCGCGCAGCGCTCCGTGAAACGGCACGCACACTGGATAAAGTGGAGGTGATTGTAATCTCTCCACGCCTTGATATCCGCCTCGCGGACCATGTACATCGGGCGGATCAGCTCCATGCCCTCAAAGTTCTTGCTGTGGAGCTTCGGCATCATGGTCTCGACCTTTCCGCTATACAGCATTCCCATCAGCGTCGTCTCGATCACATCGTCAAAATGATGTCCAAGCGCGATCTTGTTGCAGCCGAGCTCTTTCGCGTGGGAATAAAGATATCCGCGGCGCATTCTCGCGCAGAGATAACACGGGCTCTTATCCACGTCGGCAACGATATTGAAGATATCGCTGTCAAACACCTGGATCGGGATTCCCAGAAGCTTCGCGTTATTTAAGATGATATTCCAGTTGTCCTCATTATATCCCGGATTCATCACGAGAAATACAAGGTCAAACTTCACTTTTCCATGAAGTTTCAGCTCCTGTAAGAGCTTTGCCATGAGCATCGAGTCTTTTCCGCCGGAGATGCAGACCGCAATCTTATCTCCTTCCTTGATCAGCTCGTAGTCATGGACTCCCTTTGTAAACCGTCTCCAGATCGATTTGCGGTATTTTGTGATGATGCTGCGCTCGATCGCCTTCGTGCGCTCCGCGACCTCCTCCTCGTTCATGACCATCATGGACAGGGACAGGCGCAGGAAGGAGCGGTATCCGCCTTCCACGCTTCCGGCGTCAAATCCGGCATCGTCCAGAAGTTCCGCCACATACAGGCTCTTGTTTCCCGTATGGCAGAGCACCCAGACCGGCTTGTCCTTCGGGATCGCCGCGAGAAGTTTTCCAACATTTACGCCCTCTTCCCAGGCCTTTCCCTCTCCGATCGTTCCGGACTCCATGTCCGCCTCCTCCGGATTCTCCAGGTATTCCACCAGCTTGTCCTCCGGGATATTTAACGCGGCATCCATGGACCCCTTTTTATATTCCTCCGCCGGGCGGATGTCGATGATCGTCCGGTCAAACGTTCTTCCATTGATCAGCTCTGCAGCTGTGATCGTCTTAATCATTCTCTTTCTATTCTCCATTTACGGCTGTCGCCCTGATCCGGGCGCCGTCTCCTGCTGTTTTTACTTTTCTAAGATGTCCTTCAACATATAAACCCTGTTGAACGGGAATGAAAAATAATATCCGTCCGCGAAGTCCTCCACCAGCTTCATGACTTCCTTCGCAAGCTGGATGCCCACGGCCTCGCCTTCCTTCCGGCTGGCTTTTTCAGGGTATCTCGCGACGATCTCATCCGTCACATTGACGCCCGCGATCTCATTTTTCATGAACATCGCGTTCTTTCTGCTGATGAGCGGCATGATCCCGCAGAGGATCCGCGCCCCGGTCTCATCCTTGATCCGGCGCAGTCTCGCCGCGTCCTCCTCCGTGAATACCGGCTGGGTCAGGAAAAACTCCGCTCCCCCTTCCATCTTCTTCTTTACACGTCCGATCTCCACGTCCAGGTTCTTTCTTCCCTGGTTGATCGCACCACCGTAGCAGAGCGGATTCTTCGCGAAAACATCCTCGTTCATCTCCTTCGCGATCTTCATAAGCCCTGTGGAATCCGAGTTGAACACCGCTTTGACCGTCTGTCGCGCCGTCGACGGGATCGGATCTCCCGTGATGATCAGGAAGTTGTAAATATCATTGATGGCAGCTCCCAGAAACAGGGACCGCATCGCGATCGCATTCCTGTCACGACAGCAGATATGCGGCATCACATTTAATCCCGTCGCCTGGCGCACCTTGTTCGCCATGAGGACGGAATCGACTCTCGTTCTTCCGGACGGGGAATCCGGGAATGTGAGGACATCCACGCCTGCATTCTTTAAAAGATGGGCGGATTCCAGGAGTTTCTCATCATCCGCGTCAAACGGCGGCGCCAGCTCGACCGCGATAAGCTTCTTCTCTTTTCTGTTTCCGTTCTCATCATAGAGGAATCCCTGTCTTACCACATGTTCACTCTGTCCGCTGCTCTCCGCCTATTTTTCCGGAGCGCTTTTCTTCAGGATTCCGTCCCGGGCGGACATTTCACGGATAAATTCCGGATCTGTTCCACAGCAGCCACCGAGAATGTCAGCACCGAGCTCCTGAAGCTCCTTCATCTTCTCCGCAAAATATACCGGAGTGTTGCCAAACTGAAGTTTATTTCTCGTCAAAGTCGGATATCCCGCATTCGGGATCGCCAGCAGGAATTTATCCCCCGGACGTCCCGCTTTTTCCAGGATTTGGCGCATATGAGCCGGTCCCACGCCGCAGTTTAAGCCCACCGCATCGATCTCCGGAACAGCCGCCGCGTCCGCCAAAAGGCGCTTCGCGCTGAGTCCTGCCGCGCTGTAGCCGAACTGGTTCACGGAAAAAGAGACTGCGATGAACATGTCATACTCGGCACGGATCTTTTTGATCGCCGGAAGGATCCCGTCGAGGTCTGCAAACGTCTCAAAGTCCAGGACTTTGACTCCTGTCTCCGCAAACGTCTTTGCGATCTGATAATACTCGTCCGCCGCTGCCGCTGCGTCCTCCGTCCCATTCACCGGGATCGGACCGATATCGCCTGCAATCCAGGCGTTCTTCCCGTCCGCCGCGCTCCTTGCGATCTCCACCGCCGCGCGGATGTTCTTCTCAACTTCCGGAAAGCGCTCCTGCAGCGTCTCTGTGTTCGCCGCAAAAGTATTCGTCCGGATAAAATTTGCTCCGGCATTCAGATATTCCTCGTGGATCTTCTTTACTTTCTCCGGGTCCGAGAGATTCGCAAGCTCCGGGATCTCCTGCGTCTGGTATTTTGCTGCAAAGTAAGTGCCGAACGCGCCGTCGGTGATGAGGTTGGTTTCTTTCAGATATTCACGTAAATTCATGCTCGTCCTCCTGGGGGTAAAAAAGAATGGGCCTTGGCACATTCTCGCGCCGAGCGCGGTCGCTTACGACGATCTTCATCTTCGCGCGAGTGCGCATCTTAGGCACGCAGTGCCTTTTTGTTTAACAGGAAATTCCGACGGAATTTCCTGTTAAACAAAAAATCGGACCTCTAAATCCAGAGGTCCGACGCTTCAAAAAGCGGGTGATGGGAATCGAACCCACGTATCCAGCTTGGAAGGCTGGTGTTCTACCATTGAACTACACCCGCGTATAAACAATGAGAGGCAGCTGCTGATATGAGGAAAATTTCGTTGGGAGCTTGCTCACATAAGAAATTTTTCTCATATCAGCAGCTATCGCCGTTGCAAACGGCGATTATGGAGCGCAGCTCCATAATACCTCGGAGCCACCCTAATCATCGTCCCATTCCCTTGAACTTCTCATCTCTTCAGGTCTTTGCTACCAAAATGGGCGGAGGTGGATTCGAACCACCGAAGCAAGTTGCAGCAGATTTACAGTCTGTCCCCTTTGGCCACTCGGGAATCCGCCCATATCATTCTGACAAGTCAAAATGATACCATACATCGATTCAAAAATCAAGCATTTTTTATGACCAAATGCCCTTGAAAACACTGCGTATTACAGTCCCGGCACACGCACCATGATCGCCATCTGCTCGCCTTTACTCCCAATAAAGATCATCGCCCCATTCGCCGCGATCTCCACTTCCATCACACCGTCCGTCACCGGATACCGCACAGTGCCCGCGTTGTACCGCTCCGCATCCGTCGCCATCACGCGGTCCATAAAATCGCCGTTCACTTCCGCTTCCCACACCGGAATCCGGATTCTCTGGGAATAATCCTCACTGTTCACAACGACAACTCCCTGGCCGTCCGCATCAAAACGTCCATACGCGATCACACCATTCTCCGCCAGCAGCGGCTTTAACGCCCCGCGTCGGAACGCCGGAGTCCTGTTCCGGATCCCCGTGAGATACCGGTGAAATTCCGTGAGTTCCAGGTCTTCCTTTCCCCAGGGGAATGTTCTCCGGTTATCCGGGTCCGTCCAGCCAAAGACGCCAGCCTCATCACCGTAATAGATCGTCGGTGCCCCCGGCCATGTCATCTGGATCACCGCGCCGGAGCGGAAGGTTCCGTAATTCACGCCGATCTCCGCGTCCTCCGCGTCCTCCGGCTTATAAAGCCGTCCCACAACGCGGTTCGTCCTCGTGAGGAATCGCGAATGGTCATGGTTTGAAAGTTCATTCATCGCCGCATAGAGAGATCCCGTCTGCATCCGGCTCATGTTGGAGAGCATGGAGCACATGAACGCCTGACTGTTGTGCAGAAGGTGGTCATCCTTCTGCTCGCTGTGCTTTTCCAGACCGGTCAGGAACCAGGATACCGGTTCCATGAACGCGTCATAATTCATCACCGTATCCCACTGGTCCCCGGAAAGCCATGACGTGGCATCCCCGTAATGTTCCGCCAGGATCAGCGCGTCCGGATTCGCCTCCTTTACGACCTTCCGGAAATCTCTCCAGAACCGGTGGTTCATCTCCGGCGAATGACCGAGATCCGCCGCCACATCGAGACGCCAGCCATCGATCGAGTACGGCGGGGAAAGCCACCGTTTCGCGATATCGAGCACATACTGATACAGCTTTTCCGATCCCTCATAATTTAATTTCGGCAGCGTGTTATGTCCCCACCAGCCTTCGTAGGAGTCATTGTCCGGCCAGCCGTTCGCATCCCTAAACAGAAAGAAATCCCGGTACGGACTGTCCGCTGAGAGGTATGCACCCGGCTCATACCCGCCGTCCTTCTCATAGATCTTCTCCCGGTCCATCCACTTGTTGAAAGACCCACAGTGATTAAAAACTCCGTCCAGGATGATCCGCATGCCCCGCTTGTGGACTTCCTGCACAAAACGGGCAAAAAATGCATCACTCGCCGCCAGGTTCTCCCGGTCGGAGGTCCGCACGGAATACCGCTTCGCATTGCGGTTATCCGACGCATCCGCCGCCACAAGTTCCCCTTCATCCTTCACGATCACCCCATAATGAGGATCGATATGTTCATAATCCTGGCAGTCATACTTGTGATTCGACGGGGACACAAACACCGGGCTCAGGTAGAGCACTTCCACCTTCAGGCTCTGCAAATAGTCGAGTTTGTCCCAGATTCCCTGGATGTCGCCGCCGTAAAACCGGTCCACATCAAGGACGGAAAGCCGCTCATTCCATTTTTCCACCTTCGCCACCGGAAATCCGATGTAGACATATTCGTCTCCCAGGACATCGTTCGTCGGATCCCCGTTATTGAACCGGTCCACGAAGATCTGGTACATTAGGGCGCCTTTCGCCCACTCCGGTACATGGAATCCAGGTGTGATCACAAACGGAGCGTCCATCCCTCCCGGCTCCGACACACCGAGGCGGTTATAGTGACAGACTTCGTCTCCTTTTACAACCTCAAAATCATATATCAACGGGGTCTCCCCCAGTTGGATCGTTCTCTCATAAAAATCAAATCTTCCGGCCGTCTCCGCCTTCTCAAGCTCCAGCCGCCTGCACTCATTCCGGTTTCCGCCATCACGGATCACCGCGTATACATGGTCCACGTCCCCGGCCCCGGTCCGGAATCTTATCTTAACATTCTCCCCGCACTCCGGCTCTTCCGGGATGCGGTACTCTCTCGTTCCATCGCTGAAAAGTGCCGCCTTCAACATTTTGAATGGCCTCCTTGTTGGTCTGATGCAGCCTCTCTTACGATATCCGGGCTGCATTCTCTGTATCTGTTCTCACTCATTTCTCACAAATGTTATTATACAGGATTATATCCCCATTTGCACGTTTTTTCTGAAAGTTCACTCCAGCGATCCTCAAAAACTGTTTTTGCAGATGAAAAAATCTGAAGCTCCCGCACGGCACAGCAGGATCCTCAGATTTTTCTTTAAAAATGGGCAGAAAGAAAGCCAGCGGGGGGAACCTCTGGCTTTCTTCCGGAAAAGGTATTATGTCTCTTATGGGGTATAGCAAAAACTATATAATGTATTGGGGGGTTACGAGTAGTAATATAGCATAGGAGTCCGGATAAGTGTGCACAAACATTTAAAAACATGAAAATTTTTTTTGTTCATATTGCCACCGCCCCGGTTTTCTTTGTGCATTTTTGTCATTGTAAGTAAAAAATCGACGTTTGCCTGCATTTCTTTTACACAAACGTCGATTTACTTAAGTTTCTAAAGTTTTCTGTTGTGAGCTCTTCTGCCGGGGTGCAAATCCGAAACCTTACTCTAACTCCGGCTTCTCCGTTCCCTCTGCAAACAGGCTGTCAAACTCTTCCTGCCCGATCTTTTCCTTCTCGATCAGAAGAGCGGCACACTTATGAAGGATGTCCTCATGTGCCAGGATGATCTCCTTCGCCTTCGCATAGCACCCATCGATGATCCTCTTGACCTCGCTGTCGATATCGGAAGCAACACGCTCACCGTAAGATCTCGTATGCGCCAGATTTCTTCCGATGAAGACTTCGTCATCGTCGCTGCCGTAGTTGATCATTCCGAGCTTCTCAGACATTCCGTACTGGGTCACCATCGCTCGGGCGATCGCAGATGCCTGCTTGATATCCTGGGATGCCCCCGTCGTCACGTCTCCGAAGATGATCTCCTCCGCGATCCGGCCGCCGAGAGAAACCATAATGGTCTCCAGCATCTTATTCTTTGTGTTGAACATCTCGTCCTTCTCAGGAAGCGGCATCGTATATCCTGCCGCGCCCATTCCGGTCGGGATGATGGAGATCGTGTGGACCGGTCCGACATCCGGGAGTTCATGGAACAGGATTGCATGACCTGTCTCATGGTAAGCTGTGATCTTCTTTTCTTTCTCGGAGATCACCTTGCTCTTCTTCTCAGCGCCGATCCCGACTTTGACGAACGCCTGCTCGATATCAGCCTGGAGAATATAGCGGCGCGCCTGCTTTGCCGCAAGGATCGCAGCCTCGTTTAAGAGGTTTTCCAGATCTGCTCCGGTAAATCCGGCCGTCGTCTGTGCTACTTTCTCTAAGTTCACATCGTCGCCCAGCGGTTTTTCCTTCGAGTGGACCTTTAAGATCTCCTCGCGTCCGCGGATATCCGGTTTTCCGACTCCGACTTTCCGGTCGAAACGGCCCGGACGCAGAATCGCCGGATCCAGGATGTCCACGCGGTTTGTCGCCGCCATCACGATAATTCCTTCATTGACTCCGAAACCATCCATCTCAACGAGGAGCTGGTTTAACGTCTGCTCACGCTCGTCATGTCCGCCGCCCATACCGGTACCGCGGCGTCTCGCAACGGCATCGATCTCATCGATAAAGACGATACACGGAGCGTTTTTCTTCGCATCCTCAAAAAGATCGCGGACACGGGAAGCGCCGACACCGACGAACATCTCGACGAAATCAGATCCGGAGATCGAAAAGAACGGAACTCCCGCCTCACCGGCAACCGCCTTCGCGAGAAGTGTCTTACCGGTTCCCGGAGGTCCTACCAAGATCACGCCCTTCGGGATCCTGGCACCGACATCCGTATATTTCTTCGGATTTTTCAGGAAATCAACGATCTCTTCCAGTTCTTCCTTCTCCTCCTCGAGTCCTGCAACCTTGGAGAAGTTCACGGAATTCGTCCGGCTCATCTTCGCACGGCTCTTTCCAAAATTCATCATCTTGGAGTTTCCGCCGCCGCCCCCGCCGACTCTCGCGTTCATGAACATAAACATGAACATGATCACAACGGCGCTCAAAGCGACCGGGATAATGACAGACATCAGGTAGTTCTCCTGTGGGACATTCTCAACGACGTAGTCGATGGAATTGTCCTGGAGAAGTTTTTCCGCGTCCTTGACATCGGATACTGCAACCGTTGCCCGGTCCCCGCTCTTTAAGAGGATATCCAGGGTACCTGTCGGCGGCTGCTGGTTCTGATTGATCTCCACGGATTCGATCGTCTTATTCTCGACGGCCACCATAAATTCCTGGTGGGTCATCTCCTGGCTGAATAAGCTCCCCTGGCTCGTCAGGCTGGACGCGAACATGATGAGCGCGATCACAAGCAGGACGAGGCCAAGTCCGCGGAACTGCTGGTTCTGTTTCAACTTGGGGTGCCTCCTTACTGCTGCTCCACAACGCCGATGAACGGAAGGTTGCGGTATTTCTGGTCATAATCGAGGCCATAGCCTACAACGAACTCATCCGGGATCGTAAAGCAGGTGTAATCAACCTTCACCTGTTTCTTGACACGGCGCTCCGGTTTGTCGAGCAGTGTGCATAAGTGGATGGAATTCGGATTTCTCTTGTGTAAGATATCGATCAGGTATGCGAGAGTCCGTCCGGAATCGATAATATCTTCGACGATCAGGACATTCTTTCCCTCTAACGGCTGATCTAAGTCTTTTACGATCTTTACAACGCCGGAAGACTGGGTTCCGCTTCCGTAGCTGGATACGGACATAAAGTCAAGCGTTACCGGAACGGTCAGGCGTTTTGCGAGCTCGCAGGTAAAGAATACGCCGCCCTTTAAGATGCAGACCAGGTGAACTTCTTTTCCTTCATAGTCCTTATTGATCTGGTCCGCGATCTCTTTGATCCGCTTGTCTACTTCTTCTTCACTTAATAATACACGAATTTTATCAGCCATGGTCTTCTCCTTTGCAATTCCAGATGCCTGCTCTCCCACCGCCGTCTTCTGGCCGGTCTCCCCCGTCAGGCAGGATCATCTCCGCCTCCAGGACACGTTCAGTCTCATCTGTTATTTTATAATAATCACTGATCCGGTATCCAATCACCCATAATACATGGTCTCCGTCCGCCAGGACCGGAATTCGGTCCCGCTCTTTTTCCGGGATCTTTTCATCGATCATAAACCTTCCGAGCTTCTTTTTTCCTCCGCCGGAAAGTGTGAAATAATCCCCGTTTTTCCTGTATCGTATGGATAATCCATCTTTTATTTTATCATAGTCAAACCATTTCGTATACTGGTTTTTCGGAATTTCCAGTTCTTTTTTCCGTTGGGTGACATGAAGGCGGATCATGGTCGGACCGAGCTGCAGGATCTTTCTCTCTCCCGCTTCCGGATCGATCTTCTTTTTTTCTGTATCCAAAAGCGCTTCGCAGGATAAAGTTTTCAGACCTGCCATTTTCACCTCTGTGTATTCCAGGTCCTCTGCATTTTTCCTGAATTTATAGGCCGAAATGTCCCCAGTCTTCTCTCTTCTTTCTTTTTCTCCCACCTGGCACACTTTCCGGATCTCCAATGTCTCATACCCGCGGACCGCCTGCAGACCATACGGAAGGTCCGCAATACAGCCGCCGCCCGGACCGGAAAGATCCATGACCAGCCGGATGTGACGCTCCGTGATGTCTTTCGCCTTCCCGGCGGCATTTAAGATCATTCGGCGGATGATGTAGGTTTTTAAGATTTCGGGCTGGGGATCAAGGATTTCGGTGCGGATCTCTACAGTATTTCCGGTTCGGCTCTTTTCCTTCCGCTCACTTTCCCTTAAGACCCGCTCCGCTTCCGCCTCGAAATACGCATCCGCTTTGGCAGCAAACTCCGACACCGCCAGGATATGTTCCGCCGCCCGGCTGTTGATATTCTCCGTCACCCAGGGCAGGAGCTCGTTGCGGATCTTATTTCTCGTGTAATCATTCTCCTTATTTGTGGAATCTTCACACCAGGAATGTTCCCGTGATGTCAGGTATTCCTCGATCTCTTTCCGGGAGACGCATAATAATGGGCGGATGATCTCCTCTCTCACCGGCCGGATTCCCGAGAGCCCGGGAAGTCCGCTCCCGCGGAAGAGATTTAAGAGCACCGTCTCCGCATCATCGTCCTCATGATGGGCGACGGCGATCTTCGCACAGCCGTATTTTTCCGCCGTCTCCTTCAGATGGCGGTAGCGCAGGATCCGCCCGGCTTCCTCCGTCGACAACCCGTGATCCGCGGCATATGATCCTACTTTCTCATGCACCACGGTAAGCGGAACCCCCCTCCGCCCGCAGAGTTCCTCCACAAACCGCTCATCCCGGTCCGCCTCCGCGCCGCGGATCCCGTGGTTCATATGGAATGCAGAGACATGGATCCCAAGTTCTGCTGCCAGTTCACACAAAAGCAGCAACAGGCAGACGGAATCCGCGCCGCCCGATACCGCCGCCAGGACCCCGTCTCCCCGGTCTGTCATATGATTTTTTCTCATAAAAGCAAGAACCTTCTGCCTGAACCGCCCGATTCCTGCATTCATTTTTTCGTTCATTTTTTTCTCCGTTTTTCTTTTATCGCATTGATCCTATCTCTTCATCCTCAGCTTTCCCGGATTTTCACCATTCATCACACGACGGATCCATCCTGTTCCAACCTGGTCTATGAAGTTTTTCACCTGCGCTTTTACGCTCAGATCAGTAAACCCGCCTTCTGAGGGCAGCTTCCATTTCCAAATTCTTCCCGCCGCGTATCACCCGTAGATCCCGCCGACCAATACCGTCATATCGTCACGCGGCTCTCCCTCAAACGACAGCGCAAACGTCAGGATCATCTCCGCCGTCTCCTGCACACCGGCGTCGGGCAGCCCGTCGAGGAAATCCCGGAAAGTCTGCTCCTTTTCCGCCCCCGGCATCGCATCGAGAACACCGTCGCTCACCAGGATGATCTTATCCCCGTCCCAGAGTTTCCGCGATATCATCACCGGCTCCACAGGATTCAAAACTCCCGCTGGAACCGTCTCCGACTCCAGTATCTCCGCCTCCCCGCCAGATTTCCGGTCCGGCAGGAGAAAGGACGCCGCCGCCCCGAGTTTCATCATCTCCAGAACGCCCGTGTAAAGATTTACAAGTCCCAGATCCAGCGTCGCCGGCCGGTCGCCCATCCCGCTCAGCAAAAGCACCGTATTGATCAGCTTCAGCGTCGATCTCGCGGAGAATCCCGTGTCGAGAAGCTGTTCCGCGAGCTCCATGACCCGCCCGCTGTCCGCTCCCGCCGCCGGTCCGCTCCCCATTCCGTCTGAGAGGCTCAAAGCAACCTGCCCTGGGAGTGTGTTCCGGAACATGTAGTTGTCGCCGGAGACCTCTTCCCCCTCTTTCGGGGTCCTCGCAGCTCCAAACAACAGCCGGTAATTTCCTTTCTCGATCAGGCGCACCGTGGAAGTTTTTCTTGTGACCAGCGTCTTTCCGTTCCGCGATGGGACAAACTCCGCGCCGGCAGCCTGTCCGAACAGCGCCGCCATGTCCTTCACAGTTACACAGCGCCCGTTTGCTGTCCGCACCGTAAGGAATGCTTCCCGTCTTCCGTCCCCATACTTCAGGACCAGCATGTCCTCCAGCGCGATCCTGCGTTTCCGGAATGCAGACCGGACCGCCGGGATCAGCGTCTCCGTCACGTCCGCCGCCTGCTCCATCTGTCCGGAAAACTCCCCGAGGATCCCCGCCATCTCCTCAAACTGCAGCATAACTGCATCCCGGCTCTCGAGGAACCGGTTCTTCCAGGCGAGGTTCATCGTGGATCGTCCGAGACTCCTGTTCAATTCTCTGAGATAATCCGTCTTTTTCCGGCACCGGTCCAGAAACTCCCTGGGCATGTCCGGGTACTCCAACGCACCTTTTTTTTCGAATGCGCGGAGCAGGTAATATAGGAAATAATGTTCCCCGTCCTGTTCATCCAGGCACTCCTGCTTCATGCCGCACCTGTCGCAGCTCCCGCAGACCATGGATGCCGCCGATTCCAGCGCCGCGATCCCGTCCTCTCTGGAAAGTCCCGGATCTTCGCCGGAATTTTTCATGATCTTTGCGAGCTGCCCCAGTGAATCCGAGATCTCCGCGAGTCTTTCCGCCGCATATCCCCCGGCTCCGGACAACTTTCTATGTATCTCCCGATCTCCAAACACAAAAATTCCCTCCTAACCTGCGTACCCTGTCACAAAAGACCATCCAGGTCTCCATGACCAGCCAAACGACGCGGAATACGCCATTTTATTATATGCAGGCAGGCGGGAAATATTTGTCGGATTCCCGTATTCAGTTTTTAAAAATTTGCGACATCATCTGCGCTGATTTGAGCCAGACATTCATCCACTGTCATTTTACAGACGATGCGGCTCACAAGTCTTTCAGATGATCCGCCATGAACATCAGTTGGATTCACCCGCTTTAAAAAGGATCTCATCCTTATTTACAAGTCCCAGTTTTTCTTTTGCGACCTTCTCGATATACTGTTTCGTCTGGACATACACACGGTACTCTTCGAGTTCGGCGGCTCGCGCCTCCTCCTTCGCCAACGTCTTCTCGAGTGCCTGTTCCCGCGCCTGGTATTCCAGATCACGTTCTCTCAGGGAAGTTCCGCCGATATGGACAACCACAGCAAGGCTTCCTACGACCACCGTGATCCCGATCAGCGCCATCCGGTTACCCAGACTGTTTCTCGATCTTCTTTTGTTCCGTCTGTTCCGGTTTTCTCCCATGACTCCTCGCTTCCTTCTTGATCTTGCCTTCTATCCTGATCAACCGGTCCATTCCGTTTCCCGTGCATGAACGCTCACATTCATGACAGGCAATCCATTTTCCTGTGGATTTTCCACACTCCCACATGTTTCCGAGAATGACCTTTTATTTCTACATTTCAGACTGCCTGTTTCTTCTCTTTTCTGAGGCAGTCTTTCTTTTAATTTTATACCATTTTTTCAGCTTTTTCAATAGGTGGAACACATTCCTGCTGATGATTTTATCGTAAAAGATCATGCCGAAAAACACACAGGCGATCACATAGGCACGGACGATCCCGCTGTTCTCATAAAACAGCAGAAGAAAGGTCATGACAGCTGCGCAGATCCAGTAAAAAAAGTCCTCGATCCCCGTCCAGACCAGCCCGTGCGGAACAAAAAAGCGGAACCATCTTAACAGATCATAGCTTGCCATCAGAATGCATCCCAGCACGAAACTCATCCAGACAAGTCTCACTTCCATGGCAAGATATGTGCTCACTCTGCGATTCCTCCACAATTAAAAATCCATTCCGCATCGGCTTCGCCGATGGGATTTTTGCCTTCCACCCCACGTTTTATTACGGTCAGCGCAGCAAGTCTGCAGACCTCCTGAATCGTTACTATTATTTAAACAGTTTCGCCCAGAAGCTCCCCCCGCTCTTCGTGCCGCCGCCCGCCGAGTACACAAGGCTGTCCGTCCTGCCCTCAATGTCGATCTCGCCCTTTTCCAGGCTCAGCCTGTTCACATGGAGGTCTTTCCCCTTGATGGTCAGAAGTCCCATGTCCGTGTCCAGCACGATGGTATTCTCATCGAACGAGATCACATCCAGGATCCCCGTGAGATTCCCCTGATCCCGGTTATTCAAAACGATCTTATGCGCCATTCCCGGATTCTCTTCCATAAAGCACCTCCCGCATGTAAATCTGCCGCAAGCGACCGCGCCCGACGCAAAAATGCGCCGGCGTACATTCTCTTTTATATATATGATGGGAATAAAAATTTATGCCCACAGGCAGCAATCTCCGGGATGCCTTTTTCCCGGGGCATAAAGAAAACCTCACAGACTTATCGCCGTGAGGTTCCTTATTAAATATATTCGAACATTTCCTTCGTATCTTCCTTGCGGATCGTCTCCTGCACACTCGTCACACGCACCTTCACGGCCTTTGTTCCGAATGCGACCTCGATCACATCCCCGACCTTCACTTCCGCGCTGGCTCTCGCGACCTTGTCATTTAACATGACACGACCGCTGTCGCACGCCTCGTTTGCCACGGTTCTCCGCTTGATGATACGGGATACTTTCAGATATTTGTCTAACCGCATAACTGCTCCTTTTCGCGGCGATACCGCCGCCAGAATTCCTACTGCCCGCCCTGGGCGGACACGTTTTCCCGGAAACAATAACCCCTCCGCAACGCACGTTCGCATCACAGAGGGGATTCACATGACCCGTCGCGATCAGGTCAAATTTATAAGTCAGTTCATTCCGAAAACAGAATTAAGCGTTTACCATATCCTTTAAAGCCTTACCAGCTTTGAATTTCGGGTTCTTGGAAGCTGCGATTGTGATCTTCTCACCTGTAAGCGGGTTTCTTCCCTCTCTTGCTTCTCTCTCGGATACTTCGAATGTACCGAAACCAACTAACTGTACTTTCTCACCTTTAACTAACTCTGCTGCAATAACATCTGTGAAAGCCTTCAGTGCCTTCTCAGCATCTTTCTTGGAAAGTTCTGCCTGCTCAGCAACTGCTGCGATTAATTCTGTCTTGTTCATTTGTTTTATTTCCTCCTAAAATTCATTTCAAAACCCGCGGACAAAGCCTGCCCGAAGGACCTTTGCATTGCACTCTTACATTTATATATGTTTCTGCATTCTTTGTCAAGGAGTTTTGCCCGATTTTACCGTGTTTTTCAGCGTTTTTCCGTTCCCGTACACACGTCTTCCCGGACATGCACAGGAACCGCATTTTGTCAATGCTTTCCGGCTTTTTTCTTCATTTCCCGCTCCTGTTTTTTGATCGCTTCCCAGAGATCTTTCTCATCCTCGACCTCCGGGATCTCACCTCCGAAGATCCTCGGATGACGGCGGATCATCTTCTCGCAGATCCCATTTACCACATCATCCACGGTGAAATTTCCGCACTCCGCCTCGATCTCACTGTGGAACATGACCTGGAACAGTACATCCCCGAGCTCCTCACAGAGATTTTCCGTATCCCCGCTATCGATCGCCTCCAGCACCTCCGCGCATTCCTCCACGAGATGCTTTTTTAGCGTCTCATGATCCTGCGCCCGGTCCCAGGGACAGCCATCCTCTGCACGCAGCGTCTTCATGATCTGCTTTAAATCTTCAAACGTATACATGATGATTTCCTCATTTCTTTTTCATTTTTGCGATGTATAAATTCACCCTGTTTCCACATACTACCCATAAGGCACACAATATGGGAAACATGGTATGTGATATGCAGGAGGAATAAACGTTATGAAAGCTACTGGAATTGTAAGAAGAATCGATGATCTCGGCCGTGTAGTCGTCCCAAAGGAAATCCGGCGGACTCTGCGTCTCCGGGAGGGAACTCCGCTTGAGATCTTTACCGACCGTGAGGGAGAGATCATTCTGAAAAAATACTCACCGATGATGGAACTGAACGCGTTCGCAGGTCAGTACGCGGACGCGATGGCCCAGTCGACCGGGCTTCTCGTATGCATCACGGACCGGGACCAGGTAGTCGCGGCGGCAGGCGGAGCGAAAAAGGACTTTTTCCAAAAACCGATCAGCCGGGCGCTGGAGCATGTGATCGAGGAACGCACCGTCATCCAGGCAGGAAAAGAGGACCGAAACTTCACGCCTGTAATCAACGATGACGGGGACAGCATCACAGCCCAGGTGATCACACCGATCATCTGCGAAGGCGACGCCATCGGAGCCGTCATTATCATGAGCCGGGAGCCGCGCGCAAAATTTTCAGATCCGGAACTGCGCCTGGCGGCAACAGCTGCCGGTTTCCTCGGGCGGCAGATGGAAAGCTAAGGAAGCGCCGGGATCTCAAACGTCAGGAATTTCATCCCCTGATAAAGCTTTGAAGCGGTTGTCGTGACTGCGAGAACCTTTTTTCCTCTGCGGACGACCGTATCCCAGAAAAAAAGCGGCATTCCGGCAGGCCCATTCCCTTCTCCGGTCATCATGGAGACATCAATATCTCCCGTGAGCTCCGGCTGAAGATAGATGTCCACGCCCGTCGGCTTCTCCGGGAAATTCCGGCTGATATAGTCATGGATCAGGCTGGTCGATAATTCCGCACAGTCGAAGGTGTGTCCGCCGCATACAGACAGCGGGATATAAGTAAAATCCATCTCCGAAGTCTTCCCGCCATCCCTGATACAGCGGACGATCTGGTAGACATAGCTTCCCGCGTCAAGACCGAGCTTTCGGCAGAGAACGGGATCCGCAGAGATGATCCTGTTCTCCAGGAGCGTGTGCGGTTTCTGTTCCGCTTTTTCCGGTGAAGCAAGCCGTATCCCGCCGCCAAAAGCAATCGTTCTCGATGCGGAAGCGGCGGAGCCAGCCTGCGCGGCCGAAAAACCATCCGTCTCTTCCGAAATTTCCGGGGCGTCCCTCCTTACAAAGGTCCCCTTTCCCTGTCTGCGGACGAGGATCCCGCGGGCGGTAAGCTCTTTGATCGCGGTCGTGACCGTGATCCGGCTCACCCCGAACATCCGGACAAGCTCCGCTTCCGATGGGATCCGGTCACCTGTCTTCAGACGGCCATTCCGGATCTCGCTTATAATATGATCTTCGATCTGTACATATTTCGGGGTGTAGAGTTTCTTGTCATCCGACTCCACTTACTTCGCCTCTTTCTTTTTCGAGTTTCCATAAATATACACCATAATGGAAGCGATCGCAACCAGGGCGCCGCCAAGGATCGAGGTATGTTTTACAGGTTCTCCGAGAACCACTGCTCCGAGAAGAATGCTGAACAGGATTCCGGAATAATTGTAGATACTGATCTCGGATGCCGGAGCAAAACGGTATGCGTATGTGATAAATACCTGTCCGAAAGAGCCGAAGAGACTGATCAGCATCAGGAGCAGGAACTGGCGCAGATCCGGCATGACAAAGTTTCCGATCACGAACGGCAGGGAACCGAACACGCTGAATGTGGAAAAGTGCATGATGACGGTAATTCCATCGACTTTTCCTTTAAAATACCCTAAAAACGTGTACGCAATTCCCGATGTGATCGCGGAAAGGAGCGCAACGATCAGCGGAAACGGATCAGACTGGAAACTCGGACGGAATACGATGAATGCGCCGAGCACGGACAAGACCAGCGCCGGGATCTGGATCGGGGAAAGCTTCTCCTTCATGAACACAGCTGCAAGCAGAGTCACGAAGATCGGAGAGAGCTTATTTAACACTGTGACATCGCCCTGCGCCGCATGGCTGGATGCGTAAAACAGGGTGATCAGCCCAAGGAATCCGAAGAACGAACGGCCAAAGAGATACGGCTGATACTTTTTCGGACCATAATAAGAACCATGTTTCTTCCGGATAATGAAGAAAGAAACGATCAGGATGAAAAGATTGCGGACGCAGATCTGCTCCATCGTCGGAATTTCCCGGCTCAAGCGGACAACCACCTGCATGGACGCAAAGGAAAGTGCGGACAGGATCATAAAGAGGATGCCCTTTTGTTTTTGTGTGATATTCATGATGTCCTCCTGAAAATTTAATAAAGAAGTTCGTTCCCTGACACATGAAAATTTTTCTCAATTATCATGTTGACATGTCAAGTTGTGTGGCATATGCAAGTATACACCTGTCTGTGTGATCCGTCAATTCCTTTCCCCTCGTGGCCACCTGCAGCCGGTTCACGCTTCTTGGGAATCTGCTTTCGGCTGCCGGTTTCATCGGAATTCCCTTCTGATCTGGAATGGGAATACAAAATGAGCTGCCGCACGTTAATGCGACAGCCCTTTCACACGATCTTACTTTTTTTATTTTACTTCCACCAGCTCGATCTTAAAGTTCAGCTCTTTTCCCGCCATCTCATGGTTCGCGTCGAGAGTGATCATCTTCTCATCTTTTGCGGTAACCGTTACCGGGAACGGCTGGCCGCTCTGGTTTGTAAGGTATACCTTCTGGCCGACTTCCAGGTCCTCAGAACCCGGGAGATTTGCGATCTCAAGTGTGAGGATCGCGTTCGGATTCGGCATTCCGTAAGCTTCCTCCGGCATCAGATGGATCTCTTTGATCTCGCCGACTTCCATATCTGCGACAGCCGCATCAAATCCTTTGATCATCTGGCCTGCACCGCATACGAACTCCAGCGGCTCTCCACGATCGTAGGAAGAGTCAAACTGTGTACCGTCGTTAAAAGTTCCTCTGTAATGGGTCCGGCATGTCTTTCCGACATTGCGTCCTGTCATCGTATCCATTTTAAGTTCCTCCAATATTCTCTGTGAGTAACTTTCCAGCGCCTTCACGATTTCCCGGCAAAACTATCTTCCGGATTCGCTGCATAGGTCTGCTGAATCATTATCTCCATGATCTTTAATCTCATTCAGTATACCCGGTAAAAAGAATATTAGCAACCGGTTTTCCGCGTCTTCTCACATCCTGAAAATTCCGTTCTCACAAAATCCATGGCTTTGATCCAGGCTGTCGGATCTTCCAGCCGCAGATTACCGCCCATCAAGATTCGTTCAGCCCTGTCTGTTCTTTTTCTTTTCCAGTTCTTTCTCCTTCTGCCGCTCCTCTTCCAGTCCCGGAGACCACAGCGGCTCCTCATTCTCATCGAACACGATCTCCATCACATCCTCAACGCGGCAGTCCAGGATCCTGCACAAAGTTTCTACGGTATGAGTTGAAATATATAAATTTTTCCGCAGTCTGTTCAACTGACCGTTGCTGATCCCGTATGTCTTGATCAGGCGGTACTGGCTGACCCCTTTTCTCTGCATTGTCTCCCATAATCTCGTATATTTGACCATACTGTTTCCTCCTTTGTATCATTGAGCACCGTCGTTGTCTGCAATTCCTGTCAACATCCGAAAGAATCCGGCTTTTTTCCTTATATTTTCACAAATTTCCGACAATATCTTCTATTCTCTACTATGGCGGCTCTTTCGCCGCATTATATAAGGAAAGGAGGCATTCCTCATGATCGATTACAGTCCACTCTGGAACACCTTAAGATCAAAGCACATCAGCCAGTATCGCCTGGTCCGCAGCTATCATTTCAGCTCCGGCCAGCTTCAGCGGATCCGGAAGAATGAGCATATCTCCACTCATACCCTGGAAACTCTGTGCAGGATCTTAAACTGCAGTGTCGCAGACATCGTACGCATCTCATTTTGAGCCCGGCGAGAAAGAAGTTTAAAAACGGCTGGTCTTTATCGGAATCATTTTCCGGTAAAGATCAGAGTCCGTGAACCTGTTTTTCGCTCTTTTCGTCCTCGAAGGAAACTTCCATTACATCCTCGATCCTGCAGTCTAAGATCCTGCAGAGCGTCTCCAGCGTATGTGTAGAGACATATGTATTCTTTTTCAGACGGCTCATCTGACCGGAGCTTAAGCCAAACTCCTTGATCAGCCGGTACTGACTGATCTTTCTCTTTTCCATGGTCTCCCACAGGCGATTGTAACTTACCATTCTCTCCTCCGTACACGGCAATCCGGCACACGTTTCAGCCGAACAGATACAGGCCGAACAAATACTTTTCCTGATATCATCTATATACCATACATTGACACTATTTGTATATTGTCCATAATTGGACTATATATTTACCACACTTGGACAAGGCGGCATTATCAAAACGGCCGGCCAGCCATTCCTGACTGACCGGCAACCATACTCACTGATCACACAATTGCAGGCACCGCACCTGCCGCTTTTTCATTTTCCCTGTTATTTTAATTGCCCGCGCACCGGCAGCCAGGCTCACCTTCCGTCCGGCTCTCCTTTTCGGCTTCCTTCTCCATCTGGAGCACCTGACATTCCAGCTGCAGTTTCTCCCGGTTCCAGCGGTAGATCGTCGACTGCTCCGCCGAACAGTTCTGCTCTCCTCTCACCGTCTCGATGATCGCCTCCCGCGCATAGTGCTTATGCGGGAGCATAATATCAGGAAGATTCAGGTGGATGCGTCCGCATATCTTGCATTTGTACCGGCGCAGAACAAACATCTGTACCGTCCCGTCGGACAGGATCAGCTTTCTTCTTTTACTGTCCCGGACCGTCATAGCTCCACCACAATGCGGGCATTCCGGAGCGCTCGATGGAATAATATAATACATTCCATTACGCTCAATTTTCGTGTACTTGTTTGATACGATCATATGTATTCCTCCTCCATTCGTTGTCTGTCAGGACCCCATCGCCTTTCGATTTGATCAAAAACCCGTATCCCGGTCTCATGGGGTGTTGAGCCCGGAACAGCGCCCGCAAACTTATTGATCATGTCATAAGATCCCGTTATCCCGCCTCACGAAAAGTCGCTGCCCGACGCCGTTTTCCGCATATATCCGACGCCGGCTCCCGCCCTTCCCGACAGGATCTGTTTTCCCTTAACATGTTCCACTAATATAAACGTAAGAAAATCAAAAATGTGACAGGAAAAATGAAAAAAGTGAATTTTTTTGATCAGGAAGAGATTCTTGCTTACGGGATTGCATTTTGCAAGAAACGGTGTATGCCCTTACACATCCAATTCTCAGTCATCCAGTTCCTCCTCAACTGCGAAATCTGCTTCCGCAAATACAGGAACTCCAAATTACCATTTCACATTCCGAACTTCCATAAATTCGTTCTCATCCACTCCGATTCTTCTCCATTCCTCAACGGCAGGTACCTGTGTCTCCAATCCCTGCAATGCTGCTGCCAGCGCACATGATCTCGTACGCATCAGGATTTTTTCTCGTACGCAGCTTTCCGCATCGTCAATGCAAGGTGCCGTCTCATCTATAAGCTGCATGAGTTTCATGTTTAAAAACGGAAGCGCACTTTTCTTAAGATAATCCTTTCTCCTAAGTGAACAGAATAAATCAATCAGGTTCATTTCTTTTTCCCCTGACACGTCCATAAGTCGATACCCAAATATATTTTCAATTTTTTCTACACACGTCATCATATACGGATCTTTCTTAAGCTCATCCCTGCTGTGCCGCAATATATAAATCATATTTTCAATAAGGCTAATACCTATTGCACCGCATTTCCAAAGATCCTGCTCAAGTTTGTCTTCCGCATATTCATGCTCTCCCCACAAACCACCTGTCAAAATTCTCAAAGGTATCATATTTTCATAGTCTGTAGCAACCAGCTCCAGGAATTTTTCAATTTCCTTTTTTATTTCTTCTGAAGGCATTGGCTCATGATGATAATAAATGCTTGCAAGGATTACAAGTGTTACCTTTACATACCCCCTGATTTCTTCCTCGTCCTCAAATTGTCTCTTTGCTTTTTTATTCACTTTGTCGATATTTTGAATCAATTTTAAAAACCATTTTGAAGCATTATCCCATGTGAAATTTACAACATCCGCAATCTCAAGCATTCTGTTCATATCCTGAGCATGAGCGAAAATTCCCACCTTCTCAAACGATGTCAGGCTGGCAAATACCTCTTCTGCAATCTTTTCTGCGTATTTTTTATCCTTTGTCAATGCATAAAGGACTGAGTATTCTGCATTATCTTCCAATTGCATTAAAAGTCTTTTCATATCCTTTTCATCCATCTCTATCTGATAGCACAATACAAATTGGAAATTTACTGCTGATCTTTTCAGATCCGGATCTGAAGCCTGCAGCTCCTGTTCAATCCGATACATCAAATGTTTATAGGTATCTCTCTTCAGTTTTAATTTTTGATCCGGTACTCTGCAGAACTGGCATGGGTTCACATATCCAGAAAATTTATCCTGCGCAATAGGAAATTGAAGGAACTTTTCAAAACAGTCTCTCTGTTTCTCTTTTCCACATGCATTGACCACCGCTTTTATCAGTTCCTTCAATTTTCGAAGTGTATGATGGCGCCCGTTTCTACATATTTCAAACAGCGCATCTATGGTTTTATCCAGCATCGCTTCTGAACATTTACAGACATACCTTGCAAGAAGCATCGGTAAAACCACCGCCGCCTGATCAAAAATATTTTTCCGTAATATTTTATTCGCATTTGATGCCTCATGAGCAATTGCCTGAAGCAGATTTATGTAAGTCTGTACCTCCTCATCTGCTTCCTCTGCAGTAAGACCTGCAAGTAATTTTCTACTGCTGAGAAGATCTACGGTTTCTTCCTTTCCAGCAAGTAAGGTCTGTACCATTGCCCAATATGGATAATACAATCCCAGACGTTTCACGGATCCATCCAGTCCATCACGCATTGTCACATTTCCTATGCAAAATGCATGTCCAGTCTTTTCTAAAAATCTCCAATACTCCAGCGCAGTGAGAACACTGTTCTGATTGCTGCCAAAATGCGTCGTATATGTTTGCGTCAGATTAAAACTGTAATATAATTCTTCTTCCTTTATAGTTTTGAATTCTTCTTTCATCTGCGAAGTATAATATTTGTTCGTTTCTCCCCAGGTACTTTGCTCAATTTTTTCTTTTGTACTATCCCAACGCTTGCTTTGTCGGACATAATTTACTAGCGATACATTGGATTCCTCCATAGAAACCAAAAATGCATTTTTTGCGTCTCTCATAAGCGGACGTCTGATCATCCTTAAATTAGCAGTCAAAAGTTTATCCGCTTCTTCGCTCATCCCCGCAGCAGCCAGTAAATATGCTTTTATCAGCGGCCAGTAAACATCACCTGCAGCAATCCAATCAGCCAGTTCCGCTCTCAAATTGGGGCCATTAAACCGGAATAAAGCGATTCTGCAGCACTCCGCTTTATAAAATTGTCTCTGAACATAATCCAGCGGGCCATCAGGAATCGTTCTCTGATATTTTTCTGCCTTTTCCCAGCACCCATTTTCTCTGTATGTCCGCATCAGGTGCAGACGAATTTCCTGTTTTTTTATCTCTTCCGCCGCATCAGTTGTATCTGATTCTATAATGCTCTGAAATTTCTCTGCATCATTCAGTAAAATCGGGCGGTCCACAATGTCACATAGTTTTACATATTCAAAAATATAATCGATCTGATCTTTCCATGGAATCTGGTCAAACCCCATCCACTGATTCATGCAGCCTAAAAGCATAGATGCCTGTGCCTTTTTGTCACTCGGAAGAAAGACCCATCCAGGATAACTTTCACGGATTTTTCTCAGTTTTTCTGTCCTCTCCTGATAATTTGGCGAAGAGGAATTTCTATCCAAATCCTCAATAATCCATCTCTCTTTTTCTTCATTCTTCCATACATATTCTCTCAAGTAATCAAAGAAGTGGGCTAAACGCTCAGATATATCACAGTCCGGCCAGATTTCTTCCAGATCGACTGCAATAATGTTCCGCCCTATAAATAAAGTTCTCTGCGCTTCCGGGAGATGTGAAACTGTAATCATATAAAGCTTTTGGGCACTGCTTTTTGACAGATGATCCCTGATCCAACCGGTCCACTTAATAAAATTAGGATCTTCTCCGGAAAAGCCGATCATGCAGAACACATTTTCTAGAAATGCCTGCTGGACTGTATTCACCATCGGAGCAAATTTTTCCGGATATGTACGGTAATCTTCTTCTGTTATGATAAACGGTCTGCTTGAGGGAAAAGAGCCATGAAGTTTTACAATTCTTGACGCATCATTACTTCCTGCAAGATCTTCCTTACATACAACCACATTATATCTGCGTTTTGTAATCTGATCCGCTGTCCGCTCCAAAAGCGTATCATAATTTGTGGTAAAGACATCTCTCCACGGGAGTTCCATCAGCTTTCTGAAAAGTTCGGATGGGATATAGTCCTCGTCCGGCACTGCCTGATGTAAGATTTCCTCAAGAACCGGGCGTCCCATTAATCGCTCGACCTGCTCCGCCAATCCCAGAGAACTCGCATACAGTTTCCCCGGTCCGGCACCATCTTCATAAAGTTTATCATAAAACAGATCCGATAATTTTTTCCAATCCAGGAACTCCCGGTTCGTGCTATATTTCTTATCCGCATTACGACTAAAGCCTGCTCCGACCATGACAGCCGCATGTTTAGCAACTAAGGCCTGAGCGATTTGGGTAATATGAGTATTTGATCCAGGCATACATTGATTCCCTCCGGTTTTCATTATGCATGTGTTCTTGCTTTTCTATTATTTTAAAGCATCCATGTTATTCTTCTTCAAAATTCATGATCAGGTTCTCTATTTTCTTATTTAATTTATAAAACCACCGACCTTTTTTAAATTCTTCCTCTGTCATTTCATAACTTGGTGTTTTTTTTCTGCCCGTGGATTCGCAAAAGTTTTTCCACTCATTAAGTAATTCCGTCCTACATGTTTTCTCCTGTTCCACGCTCTCGTCCTCCACTGATGTTACATTTTTCATACGATACCATCCTTTTCTTCTGCTGTCACTTATAATCTTTTTCTCATCATTTTTTAATCCAGTTAATATTACGCTTAAATAATTTCTATTACTCAAGAATTTAACATTCTTCTTTTCCACCTCAATTCTCATTTCCTCGATTGAATGCCATTTACCATCATCAAGGACTGAACAGATAATTTCAGTCATATCGTGTCTTATACTACTCATTAGATTTTTCCTCTTCTATCAGCTCGTCACTCTCACACTCCAAAGCTTTCGCTAACCGCATTAGTTGGTTCACCGTTCCCGATATTACATTTCGCTCTATATTTTGTATTGTTGTTCTCGAAAATCCCGTTAATTCACCAAGTTTCTCTTGCGTATATCCCATTGATATTCTCTTTTCCATAACAGATTGGCCCTTGATCCTGTATTTATTTGTCCCCTTTTCTTCTCTCAATTCATCCTGTCTCCTTCTTCGACTTAAATTAACTTAAATATACTATATATTAACTTCTTTGTCAGCATTAGATCATGAGCAATTGAGCTTAAATTTTTTCATTTGAAATTGCCGACATTTACTGTCCCTGGGATGTAATCAACCATGTTGACAGGCGCTGCGCGGAACCGGGTGCAAGGCCACAGTCCTATTGGTTAAACACCCGCGGCAATGAACTTGTAAAGCGCTTCATTGACAAGGACAATAAGACAACCCGTGATGAGATCGAGCGTCTGATCGCCGGAGAAGCGATTGAAAAAATATCCGGCTTGAGCTCACCTACGATGAGCATGAGGATGGCCGGGAAGAGATTCTTACTTATGGGGTTGCATTTTGCAAAAAACAGTGTAAAGTAATTGTTGAGAAGCTGCACAGATAAAACATAGCATTTTCAAAGAAACTAAAGGGGGATATTCTATGAATAAGCTGAAAAAATACGGAGTTCTTCTCCTCTCATGTCTGACCCTGGCCACTGCTCCTGCCACAGTTCTTCCATCCAACACGCTCATCGCGGAAGCACACTCTGGAAGAACCGATGCAAACGGCGGTCATCATGACTACAAAAATAAGAGTGGCCTCGGAAGTTACCACTATCACTGCGGCGGACACCCGGCTCACCTTCACCCAAACGGTGTATGCCCTTACGCGTCCAACTCCCAGTCATCCAGTTCCTCTTCAACTGCGAAATCCACTTCCGCAAATACAGGAACCACTATCACTTACGACCTGATGACTTCCTACTCAAAAGTTTTCGACGCAGACTATTACTATCAGACATATCCGGATCTCCAGACCGCGATCGGGAGCAATTCCCTCGACCTCTTCACACATTTTTACACTTCCGGAATGTCCGAAGGCCGGAAAGGATGCGCAGATTTTGATGTCAACGTGTACAAAGAAAACAATTCCGATCTCCAGGCAGCGTTTGGAAGCGATCTGAAGAAATATTACGATCATTATATTTCCACTGGGTGGGCGGAAAATAGGGTGCACTAAGGTTTTTGTTAGTCCTATCCAACTATATTAGGACAATGTTCAATTAAAAGAAGTGCTAAGTCATGAGTTAAAATTTATGACTTAGCACTTCTTATTTTTGGCTCTATGTCAATAGTTGGGGTGGGATTTCTTAGAATCCCGCTCCATTCTTGAA
>OOCY01000227.1_pt1 | contig 56737 bp, 36 predicted proteins | sample 1671291 | NCBI WGS metagenome assembly OOCY01 (sample SAMN06348141, study PRJEB24527) | human gut metagenome | biome: human gut; feature: ankylosing spondylitis patient; material: feces | host: Homo sapiens | place: China | collected 2015-10 | reverse complement strand
TGCTTGAACGATTTATTTGCGTGTTTGGGATTAGCCCAGACCCGCAAGTTATTGACAAACTTTTCAAAGAACTCATTTTATTTACTGCCAGAGCCGCTTAGGCTTGGCGAATTTTTAACGAACTATTATGTAATATATGTAACTGCAATATGTTCAATTACCTCAATTCCCAGATATCTGATATTGAAAGGAAACTCTCCACATAGTCTAGATCTTGTATTATACTCACTCTTCACTACCCTACTTTTTATTACAATCATATTTATGGTTGAAACAGCTTACTGTAAATATATTGTACCCACAATATGTAATTTTATTGATGTATTACAAGATCAAAGAAGTAGAAGGGTTACCAAAATAAAGGGAAATACGAAAAGGAATGGTAGACTATCCATAAAACTATTTCATAAAACCATTGATGATAATAAAGAAAAGACAGAAAATTCTATATTGTACTCTCATGAGGAAGAAGTAAGATTGGATAGAGAACGTATCAAAAAAGAAAAAGATGATACTATAAAAGAAGTCATGTCTTATTTTGAAGCTACTTTCAAAGATATACTGACAAGCAATGAAATGAGTGTCATGAAAGAAAATATTATGGCCTTAAACAATAAAACAGAAATAAAGACAGCTGTATCACGTCGTTTGAATGGAGTTACATCAAAAGATCTATACCATTTAGCTAGAAATATCGGAAAGCGGTTAGGATGCTCAAACATGCAAATAGCACATTTCATCAAAAAAAGTTTTCAGCTTATGCTTGAAGATACAGAAATACTGACCATTTCCAGCAAACTCACCTGTAATGAAGGACGGTTTACAATAAAAATTATTCCTATCGGAACACCGCTCGTTGCACAATCTCTTCCCTTTTCAAGGGATTAATATAGAAAAAACATTACTATCCATTGGTTAACTTATAATCCACCAGTTAACCAATAATACACCATCTTTCTTTGCTGAAAATCAATTTAAAATGATGAAGATAAAATTAAATTTCGAGGAATTACCTCAAGCCACAGCTTTTCTATTGGAGAAGGTGGAAGAACTGACGATTTCTATTAATGAGATGAAGCAGTTATTAAAGAGACAGACAGCAGCAAAGGAAGAAATGATTGGTATTAACGAGGCTTGTGAGATACTCAGTCTGGCTAAGCCAACGGTTTATGCTCTTGTTCAGGCAAATAAAATTCCCTATTATCAACCTGGGAAAATGCTTAAATTCAAACGTACCGAACTTATGGAGTGGATGGAAAAAAGTAGGAAAAAACCGATTAACAAAGAGAGCCTATACAAAGAGATACAAAAAGGAGTAAAACATAAACCAAAATCAGGATGGGAGGAATTTTAGATATGGGAAAAATTGAAATGACAGATGAATACGTAAGAGTTGGTACCACACTCTATAAAATAGTTTTTCAACCTCTTATTAATGGTACATTTGCCAAGCGTAGAGTCCCTTGGAGTATGGGGACTTTACGTTATGATCATGGGAAAGACTTCATAGCAAGTGTTCCTAAATACGATGGTTTCTGTACAGTTCCAAGTCACGTAGATTATAAGAGGAACATCGGCTCATTCCTTAATCTGTATGAGCCGATTACCCATACCCCTCAAAAAGGGAAGTTCCCACATATACAAGAACTTATTCTTCATATTTTCGGAGAACACTATGAGTTAGGTATGGATTACTTTCAGCTTCTTTATCTCAATCCTGTACAGAAACTACCAATTCTACTTTTGGTTTCTCAAGAAAGAAACACCGGTAAAAGTACTTTCCTGAATTTTCTGAAAGCAATCTTTCAGGATAATGTCACATTTAATACCAACGAAGACTTTCGTAGCCAGTTCAATGCTGATTGGGCCGGCAAATTACTCATTGGAGTTGACGAAGTGTTGCTTAACCGCAGAGAGGATTCTGAACGATTAAAGAATCTAAGTACAGCAAGTGTATACAAAATTGAAGCAAAGGGTAAAGACCGCTGTGAAGTGCAATTTTTTGGTAAATTTATCATGTGTTCCAATAATGAAGATACCCCTGTTCTTATAGAACCGGGAGAAACACGTTATTGGGTGCGAAAAATTAATCCTCTCAAAAATGACGATACGAGTTTTCTTCAAAAACTAATCACGGAAATCCCAGCATTCCTTTACTTTCTTCAACACCGTCAACTCACTACGGACAAAGAAAGCAGAATGTGGTTCAGTCCGCAACAGATACATACGCCAGCTCTCGACAGGATCATCAATTGTAGCAGGAATCATACAGAAATTGATCTTGCTGAAATCTGCTTAAATATCATGGATACCATGAGCCAGGATAAATTGACTTTTTGTATTAATGACATTCAACAGTTATTAATGCTTAGTAATATCAAGGTTGAAACCTATCAAATTCGAAACATTTTAAAAAGGAACTGGAGACTTACACCTACTGACAATTCTCTTGCTTATTCAACATTTATAAAAAACTTCCCTCCAGGCCCACCGTATCGAGAAGAAAAGAAAACTGGCCGCTACTATACCATTACAAAAGAATTTCTTAAAAAGTTCCGATGATTTGATGAAATGATGAATATTGTTGTTAAACAATAGGGAATGAATGATTTATAATTCATCAAATTTTCATCATAATTCCGAAAAAAGGCTCAATTCTCTTTATTTCAGGCATTGAGCCTTTATGTAAATATAGATCCATTTATACAATTATGAAATATATACATATTAAGTAATTAAATTGACGAAACAATCAATTATTTGGCTTTATATGTGATATTTTACCAAGATTATAGGAAATAATTAATAAAATATAATATTTTTGCATCCATATTATGATTAAAAAACTTAAGTATGGAGAAACAACCTATAAACCGAATAAAAGTGATGCTTGCTGAGCGAATGATATCAAATAAGGAATTAGCCGAAATGTTAGGAAAAGACCCAGCAACTATCTCCAAATGGGTTACTAATACTTCTCAACCGAATTTAGAGAATCTAATCGAAATAGCTCGTTGTCTCAAATGTGACCTAAACGACCTCGTCCGTCTTGACAATGTTGTTGCAGTTAAGCCCACAAATAACTAATGAAAGAACTCTATGCCAACCAATAAAAACGCACAACTCCGCTATCAGATACTTGACCGTTGTTTTAGCGATTTTCTTCATAAATATACCATTGACGACCTCATTGATAAAGTCAATGAAGGACTAATGGATATATCCGGAAGCCAGGTCAGTATCCGTCAGATACGTGAAGACATCAAATACATGAAGGATAGAGTTACCTACAATGCCCCTATTGAAGCCTACCCATACGAAGGCAGGAAGTGTTACTACCGCTATTCAGACAAAAACTTCTCAATATTTAATAATGAATTATCTACAGAAGAAGTAACCTCATTACGTTCAACCATTGATATTCTCAGCCGCTTTCGTGGTATTCCTACAAATGCATGGTTGGAAGATGTTATTTCTAATCTAGAATTTCGGTTTGGCGTAAGACCTAATCCTGAGAATGTAGTTGCATTCGAACAAAATGAGATGCAGAAAGGGACTGAGTTCTTAGGCGAATTGATTAATTCAGCCATAAATCATCAACCACTGAATATAGTATACTGTACTTTTACTGGCAATGAAAGTACAAACATTATTCATCCCTACCATATAAAACAGTTCAATAACCGATGGTTTCTTATAGGTTTACAGGAGGGTGAACATGCTAATTACATAACAAACAAGGCTTTAGACCGCATAGTGAAATTTACGCATGCCAATGTTCCTTTCATTCCAAATACAGAAATAAACTTCAATGACTATTTCAAAGATATAATTGGAGTGACTTTACCTAAGGAGCATCCAGAACCAGAAGAAATTATCCTACAATTCGATGCGGCTCGCTTTCCTTACATTACTAGTAAGCCGATTCATGCTTCTCAAATAGTAGAAGACGAAGAAAAACATATTATCAAGCTTAAAGTAAGACCCAACAAAGAGCTTGAAGCAAGAATATTTTCTTTTGGAAATCAAGTAACTGTACTCAAGCCTATGTGGTTAAGGAAACAAATGATAGAAAAATTAGAAGATATATTGAAAAAGTATTCTACTATGCAGAAAGACTGCAATATAGAGCCATAACTTTGCAAACGAAAATTATGATAAAAGATGCAGACATAAGTGAAAATCAACTTCTCGTAAGTTACGGCGAAAAGGTTTGCATGAACCTTTTGAAGGATCATACCACCCAGCAGAATATCTACTGGGCAACCGACTCATATTCCGACTTGGGAGATGATTACACCTTCTTTGCTCCTATTACACTTGATAAGATAACATCCTATGTTTCAGATGATGGTATTGTCATCACAAAGGAAAAATATAAAGAGTTTGTTAAAGAAAATCCGGAGGTTAAGGAAAAATATCAGGAGATTATCCGTCCCCGTTCGGTAAAATCGAGAGAAGAGCAAACTCAACGAGCAAAAGATAAAGCCGAAGTTTTCACTCCCGCTTGGATTTGTAATGCTCAGAACAATCTTATTGATGAAGCATGGTTCGGGCGGAAAGAAGGACTGTTTAATTCTCCTGATCCGAACGACCCTCACAAATGGATTAATAATAAAGAAAAAATTATATTTCCTGAAGATAAGACATGGAAAGACTATGTGGCCGACATGCGTCTGGAGATAACCTGCGGAGAGGCTCCCTATCTATGTAACCGTTATGATGCCGTATCCGGTGAATATAATGATGAAGTCAAGCATCGAATTGGCTTGCTCGATAGGAAACTGCGTATTGTGTCAGAAAATACCAAAGACTCTAAGGAATGGATTTTATGGGCAAAGATAGCTTTACGTTCCACTTATGGTTTTGAATGGCAGGGTGACAATCTATTGCTTGCCCGAGAAGCCCTGTTCTTCACCTTCGAAGAGCATTACATAGCAAAGTTCGGTGAGAAAAAGTTCAATCAGAACAAAATGCGCATGATGCCCGGTGTGGCATACATCATATCGTGGAACATCTGGCAAATGGATGGTTTGAAATTTGGATTGCCCGGATATGATCCCTACATTGAAAAAGAGCCATCAACCGGTAAACAACTTTCCATATCATTTGACGATGTGCAAGAAGAGAAGCACGAGCCCGCTCCACACGAGCGGCTTTGCCTTGTAAAAGACTTTCTTGAAGGTATTAATCTCCAGAAAGCCACACTTAACTCAAAAGATTTCCATGACCTAAAGGCACCTAAATGTACCTTTGAGTCTTTAGTAAATAAGAATAATTAAAAACAATATATCTATGGCAACGTACTCAACTCTCGAAGAAATAAAGGTGGATACACAAGCTAATCCGTCTTCGAACAACCTGATCGTACTACGTTCAGAACAAAGAGACGCAATAGATCAAGCTAAAGAGCGTTTCTGCAAGAAAACCGGTCGAAAAGGTGATTATCAATATACCGTTCTTCCTGAATCCCGACAGTTTCTCTGGAATGCAAAGATGCGTTTCGGTAAGACGGTCTGTGCCATGCAGCTAATGCGCGAACTGGATGTGAAACGAACCCTTATTATTACACACCGCCCCGTAGTTGGTGACAGCTGGCTCAATGCTTTCCGTCAGGTTGTAGGCTCCAAAAATTCAGTTCCTAAAGTAGATGGAAACTCTGATATACACCACATTTATGGCTTTGGCACACGCTCAGATAATGAGAGCGAAGGTAACTTCTACGACCTTGAAAAATTTGTACAAGACGAAGGCAACCACTATGCTTTCTTCGTTTCGATGCAATATATGCGTCTCTCTGAGTTGGTCAACCTAAAGACGCAAGCAAAATATAAGAATCAATCTGGAGATAACTCTGGAGGAGCTACTAAAATTGAGAATGAAAAGCTGAAAGCAGATATTCTCAATGCCGATTGGGACCTTGTTATTATCGACGAGGCGCACGAGGGCACACGAACATCTTTGGGGAAAAGCGTCATTGATGATTTCTTGAAGAAGGACAAGACCAAGATGCTTTATCTCTCCGGAACCCCCTTCAATCTCTATGAAGATTTCAAGGAAGATGAAATTTACACATGGGACTACATTGCAGAACAGCAGGCTAAGAAAAAATGGTATGAAGAGCATCCTAATGAAAAGAATCCATACGAGGAATTGCCGAAGATGAATATCTTCACTTATGACATTACCAAGAATATAAACAATGTGCTTGACCAGACAGGTATATTTACTTTCCCTGAGTTCTTCCGTACATGGACAGGAAATCCCAAGGCAGACAATCCAAAATCTGATAAAAAAGCTATACCTATGCCTGTTGGTGCCAAAGGGCGTTTTGTACACGAAGCAGATGTGCTGAAGTTCCTGAATCTTCTCTGTACAAAAGACGCTGAAAATAACTTCCCGTTCTCTACTACGGAATATCGTAAGATGTTCCGACATACATTGTGGGTAGTTTCACATGTCAACGAAGCAGCCGCCTTGGAGCAGCTGCTTAACGAGCATCCCACATTCAGGCATTTCAAGGTAGTGAACGTAGCCGGCAAGAACGATGCGGACGAACAGAGTGAAAATGCACTCGATAAAGTACTCAATGCGATAGGTGAACTGCCGGAAAAGACTTCTACCATTACCATATCCTGTGGCCGTCTAACCACTGGAGTTACTGTCGCCCCTTGGACCGCAGTCTTCTATCTCAAAGGTGGAGACCGTGCTGCCACCTATATGCAAACTATATTTCGTGTACAGTCTCCTTATAAAACACCTGACGGCAAGATGAAAACAGAGTGTTACGTATTCGACTTTGCGCCGGATCGTACCCTGAAGATTGTAGCCGAAACTTCAAAGTTTTCATCAATGGCTAAAACCAAGGATAAAAAAAAGGAAGAAGGCGAAGAAGAAAAGACCCAGGAGATGCGCGACAAAGAAACTGTTCGTGACTTTATAGAATTATGCCCGGTTATTTCTATGGATGGTGGAAAGATGAGTCCTATGGATGTCAATACTATCTACAAGAAACTGGAGAGTGTATACATCGACCGTTTAGTTCGTAAAGGATTCGACGACAATTGCCTTTATGTTCAGGAAGAACTTAATAAGATTGACCCTAAGCTCCTCAATCAGATTGGCGAAAACGGAGGACAAGCTCCAGACGAGAAACGTAAGGATGCCAAAGAAACGATAGACCTCAGCCATATGACCGAAGAACAGCGTGCGGCATGGGAAGAAAAAATACGCCAAAAGAAAGCTGAAGCTGCAGAAAAGGCAAAGAAAAAAGCTCAAAAAGATGAAGAATTCCAAAAACAATGGGATTCTTGGACTGAAGAGCAACGTCAGGAGTGGTTGGATAAGGAAGCTGAGCGCATTGCCCGCCGAGAGCAAGCTAAAAAAGAGCGCGAAGAGTTCCGCAAGCGTATCACCAACATACGTGGAATAGCCCTGCGTATCCCATTGCTGATGTATGGTGGAGCCGATGCCGGCGATACGAAAGAAGATATAACTGTTGATAATTTTACCCGAAAGATTAAGGATGAGTCATGGGCAGAGTTTATGCCCAAAGGGATTTCAAAAGCAGACTTTAACAAAATAAAAAAATGCTTCAATGCCACTCGTTTTGAAGAAGCAGGAAAGAGATATCGTGCTCTGACTCGCGAGGCTGACACAATGCATGTGGACGAACGTATCCGTCAGATAACAGAAATCTTCTCATATTTCCGTAATCCGGACAAGGAAACCGTACTTACTCCATGGCGAGTAGTGAATATGCACATGAGCGATACTATTGGCGGTTGGAGTTTCTATGACGAGACGTTTGATGAAAAGACAGGGCAACTGGACACCCCACGTTATGTGGACCAGGGAGATGTAACCCTTCAACTTTTCGATAACGTGGATTTGGCAGGCGAAGTACAGACCAAAATTCTGGAAATCAACTCCAAGACAGGTCTCTACCCTCTTTACATCACCTATTCACTTTACCGTCGCCGGTTAGACGAATATATAAAAGCGGAATGTATTGAAAGAGAAAGCGTCAGTGTGCAGGAAGAACAGGTGGTATGGGACGACATAGTAAAAGACAATATCTATGTTATCTGTAACACTCCCATGGCTGTGGGTATCACCCGTCGTACACTCTTCGGCTTCCGTGATGTAGAGAGAAAAGCGAATATAAAGAATGAAGAATTAATCAAACGTGCTTCCAACGACCAGGAAAGTCTTGTTAAAGAATTGAAGACTGTTGGTTTTTGGAAGGGTAATTCAAGTAAACAAGAAATGAAATTTAATGCAGTGGTGGGTAATCCACCTTATCAAGAAAAAAAGTCATCAGAAAAAACAATAAATAATGGAGCTTTTGCATCTGCATTATATCCTGCATTCATTGATTTAGCAATTAACATGAATCCATCATATATTTCTTTAATTACCCCAAGTAGATGGATGACAAGAGTTGGGCAAGGTATCACAGATGTATGGGTAGATAAAATGCTTAATGGTAATCATTTTATTAAAATGCATGATTACCTTGATGCAAGCGTATGTTTTCCTAATGTAGAAATTAAAGGAGGAATAAATTATTTTTTACTTCAACCTTCTTATGTAGGAGAGTGTAATTACACCTTATATCAAAACGATGTTGATATAACATTAAATACATATTTAGATCCAATAGACTCTGGTGTCGTGATACGTGATTCTATGGCACTTAAGATTGTTGGTAAAGTTACGATTATTGAAGGTAATTATTTTAAAAATAAGTCATTTATTTCAATGGTCAGTCCTAAACATTATTTTGACAAGGGAGATTTACTCAATTCAAATTGGACTGGATATTCTAAAATCAAAGATGATGTTCATAATATAAAATTCTATGTTAATAAGAGGTTGGACCCTAAAGGATATGGATGGATTGCATTGAATGATGTACCTAAATGTCAATCAACAGTTTCTATCAATAAAGTTTATATTCCTAAATCTGGAGGTTCTGGTACAGATGCTTTTGTTTTAGGAAGTCCTTTTTTTGGAGAAGCTAATAGTGCATGTTCTTACACATATTTAGTTATTGGATATGATGCTAAAAAGCATAATTTTTCTGAAGGACAATGTCGAAATATAATTTCTTATATTAAAACAAAATTCTTTAGGTATATGGTCTCTATTAAGAAGAAAACGCAGGATAATCCCCGCGACGTTTTTCAATTTGTTCCATTACAAGATTTTAATAAGCCATGGACAGATGAGGAACTTTATAATAAGTATGGATTAGATCTTTTTGAACGCGAATATATAGAATCAATGATTAAACCCATGGAATAATGCCCAAAAAACTTTATACATCCATCCCAAAGAATTACCTTGTATGCCAGCATAGTGACTGCCCCATGGCAGCCACATGCTTGCGTCAGCTATCATATACCGAATTATTGGAAAATGAAGAATACCTTCATTTAATAAACCCCAACAAATGTAGCAAAGACGTTACTTGCAAATACTATCGGGATAATCAGCCTGTCATGTACGCACGTGGATTCACAAACTTTCAGAAACGGATGTTTCCGGATCAGTATCTGAAGTTCATGAATCTGCTGATTGCCACATTTGGACGAAACCCATACTTCGAACGCAGAAGAGGCGAAACAGCCCTATCCCCAAAAGAACAGGCAATAGTACTCAAGGCTTTAAAAAAGGTAGGTGTAACCGAGGAAATGAAATTCGATAAGTACGAAGAGAATCTGAATTGGAATGATTGACTCAGTACTTACATTAAAGTACCGCAGTACTCTCATGTAAGTACTATAGTACTACCAAATAAGTATTATAGTACTTTCTTATAAGTACTGACCAAACCTAATATTAAGCAGAAAAAGATGGCAAAGAAACAAATTATACCCACTTCTGAATCAATACGTAACGTCTATATACAGGAATTGCAGAAACGTAGGACTGATGCAGAATTATTCGCGTCTATCAGCGAAGTAGAACTGGTAGCATTTATCCGTAAATACGAGTCAACTACCTTTTCGAGTATTTACGAGTGCCTTGACCATAACTTCTACGACCGTGTTCGGGACCGTATTGCAACCAACCGGGAAATGGCAGCTATGGATGAAGAAGCGGAACTGATGTATTCTATCCATCTGAAAACTTACTCTCAGTTTCTTGAATCAAAAGCATTCAAAAATTTATTTAAGCGCAAAATTAATATTGAGGAAAACGGTAAGATGTCAAAGTCGAAACCGGAGGCCCAAACACTCAAATTCCGAAATGAATCAGAAGGTGAACGCAAGCACATTACCAAAGAAATGGATGTGATACGTCGAAACCCTCAGCTCCGCCAGCAGTGTATCGACCGCTATGGCTATCAGTGCCAGTGTTGCGGTATGGACTTTGCCGAGATGTATGGTGAAGCACTTGGGGCAAACTTTATAGAAGTACACCATCTTAAGCCTATCTCAACCTTTGAAACAGAAGGTATTCCAAAGGATTTCGTAGAAAATCTTGTACCTTTATGTTCTAACTGCCACTCCATGATTCATCACATTGAGCAAAGCGAGCACCCGCTCCGCGAATTGCGTGAAGCATACAAGGGGGCCAAGAAAGAGCTGAAAATTTTGAAAGAGGACTGAGTAAACAACTCATAAATGGAAGCAAATTACTAAAACCGAATTAATAAGAATTTAATAGAAAAACATGATATCCATCAAAAGATATACAAGGTGGAGAAAATAAACAAGATAAAAGAAGTAATTTATTTAAACTTAAAACTTTTACCAGATGACTATTACTCAGAAGATAATAAATTATTTAGCAGGCTATAATATTTCTGAAAAGGTAGAACAATTACACCATGCTATAAAAGAAAAAGACAACACTATACATCAATTGAAAGAAACATGTAAAGGTATAGAGGAGAAATATCAATCACTTTATACACAGCAGAATGAAATAAGCAATGAAATCACTAAGTATAAGGAGGAAAATATAAGACTAGAGTCTGAAAAAAAACTACAAAGTAGTCAAATCTGTAATTTAAAAAATGAATTACAAAATTACGAAGAGATAATATCTGAGGAGAAAAACAAAAACAATGAAACTTTAGAAAAACTCACTGACACCATCAATAAGTGTAATAAGTTAGAAATAAATATTGATGAATATAAATCCTATAATAACAAACTACAATCTTTTATAAGTCAATCAAACGAAGATATAGCAAGATTGAAAAATGAAATTTCATCTCTAACAGAATCTATATCAGCCAAGGAAAATGAAATTCATGATTTAAGCCAGAAAAACAATGAGCTATCAGAAGCTTATTGTAGGCTACAAAATCAATTACAGACTGTATCCTACGAGATGCAGGATTTAAAAAATGAGAATGAAACATTAGAATCAAATTATGAAAAACACCTTGAAAGAAACAATCAGATAGATAATGAAAACAAGAAATTACAAGAGCAATTAAATGAGCTGAATTTAAAGTATAACAACCTGAATTCTACGTATAATGAGTTGTATTCAAAGCATGAGGAATCCATAAAGCAAAGCCATTCTGATGAAGAAATAAGAAACCTCGAAAAACAAATTCAGACAAACGAAGAGACGATTGCATCTCTGAATCAAACATTATCCATTAAAGAAGATGAATTAAGAAGAATCAAAGATGAGAAAAAGCATCTGGAAAAAGCATTAGAAGACGAAAGGGTTCAGATAATTTCGCAGAGTACAAAAATTTCCAAATACAATAATCTTAACAATATATTGTACGAAGAGAATAAACAACTCAAAAATAGAATAGATTCACTGGAAAATAGACTCAAGAATGACAATATTTCAAGCAAAGAAGAGTCAAACAAGCAAGAATCTTTAAGTTTGGATTCACAAGTCAATTTAGAAAGCAGTCAGAAAGAGGCTGATAAATCTAACTCTATCGAAGAAAGGCCTGCAAAAACTCCTATCCCGAAAAGTTATAGACCTGTAAAAAACAAAGAACAAGAAGCTTTTCAGCTAAGCGATGGAAATATTGTTGACTTTCCGGAAATAACAAACGATACGGACGACACCACATCAAGATCTATAAGATATGTTTACAACGACAAGGGAGAAATAATAGATGCAGACAATTTCTTTCGGATGAGCAGTGCGGAAGAGATTGCACATGTAAGCAGAATGTTGTCCGAAGCAGATATAAAAAGCAGTAAATATTGGACTTGTGGAATATGTAGAGCGAGAGTGAAGATAGCACACAGAAGATATGGGAACAACAAAGAATCTTTGTTCTTCATGCATGCGCAAAAAAATGTAAATTGCCCATGGACAATCATGTCTGACAAATCGAATGACAATCACTACGAAGGAATTGATATAGAAGAGCTCACAGAAGAAGAAATAAAAACAGCCTTAAGTTCCGATACAAATGTGCTCCGTAGAGATTTAAAACTGAAGATTATATCTCTCCTGAATTCAGAGAAGAGTAAAGCATTGGGAGTAACCGATGTGAATATGGACAAAATTATTCGCAGCAATTTTCCGTATATGAAATGGAGACGTCCTGACATATCTTTTAACTTCAAGGATAGAAAGGTTGTTATAGAACTTCAGAACAACAATGTAGACCTGGATACTATTGTCGATAAAGATATATTCTATAGAATCAATAATGTTCAGGTAATATGGGTGTTTGGAAATGGGAATGAAAGCAAATATGACAATATGAAGTTGTTCAACTATAAGAACACTCTTTTTGCCAATCATAGGAATGTGTTTGTACTTGACAAAGAAGCCTTGGAAGAGTCTATTTCCAGAGATGAACTCTTGTTGAAGTGTAACTGGCTGGACGAAGATAATAAGTGGAAGTTTACACTTGAAAACTCTAATACCAATGGTAAACTTATCATATTAGAGGAATTGACATTTGATGATGAATTTTGCAAGCCATATTATTTTAATGCGAATGAAGCTTATTTCACGAAGCACCCAGAAGCCTATACAGAATATATGGGTACACTCATTAGCCGTGAAGGATTGAAAAAATCTATTGAAGATAAATGGGTAAACAGTAATCTTTACCAGGATGCTCTCACCGAGATGAGAAAAACGGGTAAATACGCTGAGATTTCAAAATATGGAGATTTATGGGGATTCCGCTTTAATAACAAGTCGCTGATAAATCCGATATTTACCAGCGAGCCTAAATTACAGGACAATAGGTTCTATAAGGTAGCATTGAATAATAAATTGGGAATCGTAGATAAATATGGTATGAAGATTATTGATTGGGATAATGATTTTGACTACGATGACATTTACTATGATGATATAAATAACTGCATCATATTCACAAAAGATAGCAAAATGGGTGTTGCAGATAAATTAGGAAATGAAATAGTTCCTGCAACCTATGAATCTATAGAACCATGGGACAAGGGTATATTCAAAGTTCAAAAAGGCAACAGATATGGACTTATTGACCTGAATAACAATATCATTACAGATATAAAATACAATAAAATAGGAAAACTTGAATCAGGCAGTGCCAAAGTAACTATTACCCACCCTACTCAATCGTGGAGACAACTCGAAAACTACATTGATAAAAAAGGTAAATTGATTTCAAAGTATTCTGACTTAAATGATGAGTATTGTCTGGTTCAAGAATTTGGGTTATTGGGAGTCTGCGATAAACTCAGGAATACTAAAATTCCATGTTTATATGATGAAATACAATTATGGGTAGATGATTTGGTTAGGGTAAAGAGTAATGGCAAATGGGGCGTAATAAATATATCTGACAACTCCATTCGCATACCTATTAAATACGATAGTATAGGAAATTTCATTCATGGCGTTGCCAATGTTACATTTGTTGGTACTAAAAGTTGTATAAACATCAGAGGCGAAGAAGTTATTGAGAAAAGTATCGAACTCCAAAATTCGCTGGCCAAGACACTTAAATCCGGCAAATGGGGAATTGAAGACAACAATGGTAATGAAATAGTAGCCCACATGTACGATGAAATTGGTTCTTTCAGAAGACGTTTAATCGGTATAATTAATAATCGTGTTGTGAAATTGGATGCATACTATGATTATCCTATACCAATGATAGGCAGATTAATGAACGAGGAAAATAATAAGTACATGATAAATATCGCAGGAGTTAGCAGTTACATATCTATCAGACAACTGATGAATATGAATCTAAACAGAACAGATGTATTTAATAATAATGATATTTGCGATAAATTAGGCTTTATGAATATTGATTTTATTAATGAACGATATGAACTTAGGTATATAAGTGAAAGTAATAAGTCAAAGCTTTTGAGTTTTGGTGACAAGAACTCGAATTTCACTTTAGGTGAGATTATAGAAGGTAAAATATTCAACATAAAAAAAACAAAAAAGAAATCTGGAGAGTACAGAATAGTTAGTGTTTTAGTAAAATTTCCAGACAGCCGAGTTACTGTAGTAAAATCAAGTAACTTCAATACCTCAAATAAAAATATCAACGATTATAATATAAATGATTCCATAAGACTAAAAAAAATAGGATTCGATGATAATATTGATAGAACTATTTGGCAAGTATTATAAACTATTATCGTATTTTTGCTATATAGTATAGCAAAGATTCTGAAAGCCATGGACATCAGTAAAAAAGATATAATATCCTAGAATTCCTAAAATAGTCTTATATGAACATCAACATATATATAGGTGAAACCACAGAATACGACAAGAAGCAGGATGTGGAACGTCGTAAGGTTAAAAACTGCCTAAAGAGTGTCAGCGCGTTTGCAAACGGGACAAGCGGCAGTCTGCTATTTGGTATTGCCGACGATGACACTCTTGTAGGATTGAAAGATGCGAAAGAAGATACTGAATTTATCAGTCAGAAGATAAAAAGAACGCATCGCCCCTATGCCACACATCAGATTTATTGGTAGTGGATATAGCGGACACTGGGTAGTTGGAGAAAAAGAATCTGACCATGATAGAAAAACTAACGAAAGAATTAAAAGATAAAATAGCATCATTCGACATCTGTAAGCCATACGTCTGGCTACTTAAACTGTCGGAAGCAGATTTCAATGAACTTGAAGTCTGCCTGAATGATATTGCTTCTGTTAAAGGTTTTCCAGCTTTAGTCTCCCCTCAATTTGCCGTAGAAACCATAATCTATATAGCTGAATGGTATAAACGCAAGTATCAAAGAGGGAACAGTAATCCACTGGTGGAAAAGCTTAACCTTGAAGCCCTTTGGATTAATGCCGGCATTAACCAGAAACTGTTTCTCTATAATGATGATAAAGGTAATAAGCGTTGGCTATATTCCATTTACGTGCTCGGTGGTCTTGCTATTAAACATGAACTTGGCAGAAATGACAACATGAGATTCCTGAAAGGATTGTGTCGGATCTACCACGGTGAAGACTATACACTGGAAAATCTGGATGAAGCATCAAGAGCTATTGCTTTCCGTGAAAGTATCAAACGCTGTCACTCACTGTATGAGTACATGCAGGAGATACTCAATGGCCAAATGCCATTCGACGAAGAGGATTTGAAGGATGACACTTCAGATGTCAATCGCTTTGTAGCCGTTCTGAAAACGGCCAATGACGAGATTCTGAAAGTGAAGTTCCGTTTTGAATGGGTCGTCACTTTTTCACCTGATTACACGTTTATGTCCAGACGACTTAATGTCTTGCTGAAACCTGAAGAAGTTGGCGGTGGTTTACACCAGTATCTACGATATGACAGGGTTCATCTTTGGGGCGTGCCTCATCCTGAAACCCAGAGACACCTTTACGTCTATATTAGATTCTGTTACAATGAGAAAATTATTAAGCCATCAACCATGGATAAGCCGATTATCACCTATTTGAATCATGGCTTGAACGATTTCGTGGCCTTTGGTGTGGAAAAAGGCGTACAGGTGAAGCATATTCCGGCCACTCGCTTCAACAAGATAGAAATCATAGTTAAGGATGATGATGGCAATGAATATCTGGCACAATCGGTCGATGCTATAGAATACATTCAGCTATGGAGATCCGATAGTATCTATAACACATGGACATCAACGCAGAATGCGCAGAGAGAAGCAGCGTTACTCTTCACCCATCCCTGCAAATTGAAAGATGCAACCATTGCCAATGAAGTGTACAGTATGCCGTTCAATGACAGCCGGTTTGGTATCAGTGAAATATGGAACTGGATTTATATATACGATTCTGTTACTTTCTATACCCCCACAGGACGGGAAATATGTCTGTATAACAGAATAGGTTATGACCAAATTACTACAAGACTGTACTCCAACACGATTCACTACATTAATGGGGGCATGGTAAATCATTATTTCATAGATGATCCTGACATTAGCGAAGAACCTGACATAGAAAAACTTCCTCTTATTTTTGGTAAGGAAGACATCATTGTGCGACATTTTGCGACCAAAGACGACATCCTGAATGCCAGGCCGGAAAACGTTACTACTGCAGATTTAATAGAATATAAACAGCCAAACGGAAGATTTACAGAATGGACATCAGTTAGCGTGCCTTCTTATGGAGTAGCCATACTTAGAATTACAGTGAAGGGTAAACTGTTTCTTATTACTGTAGCTTATCTTCCAGAACTTGAAAAAAACAATCCGATAGTACGCGACTTCGATTACACATCTGTACGCTATCGCACTATGAACGGAGAAGAAGCAACCTATCAGGACAATATCCCTTTGGATAGTAAGGTATTGGCTCCGACAATACCTATCCAATACGGTGAGGAAGAAAGTTTCTTTATAGTAGATATATATCGCCCTACCCTCTTAAAGGAAGTCTTGCTTGACGGCAACATCATACAGTATCTGAAAGAAGATGAGACTCTGGACTTACCTTACATTTATAAGGACAGGACACAAGTTAATGATTTCAGTCGCAAAGGCTATCAGGCTTATCCATGCAATAATCTCGGTAATATCTATACAGAGGATTTCATCAATATCTCGGGTAATCCAAGTATTGGGGAAGCAGCTATGAATGCATGGCGTATGGACAGACGTTTCATGGGAAATTTGCTTGATGCGGTGGCTCCAGACTGTCTTGTGGTATGTTTCGGCAATTCACAAGCTAATAGTTCTTGGGATGGAGAAAATGCTCTGTTCTGGAATTATGATGTCCGGACAGATCCTGAACCTATCGATCCTGATAATGAAGCTGACTCAAAAGATGTAGGCGTGATATTCCAGGACATTCGACATTCTAATAATTTGTCCTGCAATCTTGGATTGGACGTCGACAACGACCCATGGGCTTGGGATGATATAGAAGAGTCCGTACTGAAATGTTTCGAAGTGGCCAACACTTATGGTATCTACTTCTTCCTAATGAAACCACTGAGAGACTTGGATATTGACAAGATACCCGAAGAAATATATAAGCCCCTTCTTGAAAAAAGAGGTGGCCATCTGAACCGTGATGATAAATTGGGATTAATCAGGCTGAGTGATGAATTAGGCTTTGAATGGCCAGAATTTGATATTTTTGTTGACACCGAATAACATATAGAACAGATATGAATTTCTCCGAATTATATAATAGTAACCGCAAGGCGGTAGAAAGAGCACTCGTAGCCATGTGGTGTGGCGAGTCGAACAATGAAAGTCAGCGTTCTTACATCAAGCAGATAAAGACACTTATTAGTGACTTGTTTGCTCCCAAGAATGCAGTGCCTGTAGTTCAATGTATGAACTCCTATATACCTGTTTCACCTGATAAGGTTGAAAAAGCCAAGTCCTTGGTAGGTAAACTTTGGACAAAGCCATATCCACCATACGAACATCAGTATAAATGCTGGGATGTATTGCTGAACCAACATACTGCCGACAACAAGCCAAAATCAATCGTTGTAACGACAGGAACCGGCTCTGGTAAAACCGAATGTTTTATGATGCCTTTGGTTCACGACCTTTCTCTCCATGCGCAACCGGGAATGATACAGGCTCTCTTTCTCTATCCACTGAATGCTCTTATGGAGGACCAGAAAGAACGCCTGGAGGAATTATTGACAAGTGCTGAAGAAACTACAGGTACCAGGCTTACCTACACAGTGTACAATGGTGATCTTCCTGAAATGGAACCTAAAAGTACAGACACATCTGATGATGCAAATAAGTTGCGTAAACGGATTGAACAGATTACAGGTGGAATATATGAATTTGTTCAGACCGACCCTAATGAGAAGGGACATTTTGAACTGAAGAATGCTAAATATTCCCATATGGTATATACCCGTAAGGATGTGCGGAATAATCCTCCGCATATTGTTCTGACAAACCCTACCATGCTGGAGTACATCCTGCTACGTGGAAGTGACGCAAATCTTATTGTGGCTGGAAGAAATAGTCTCAGATGGATCGCCATTGATGAAACACACTCTTATACAGGGGCCGGCGCAGCCGAGTTGGCCATGCTCCTACGTCGTGTGCTGCTTGCCTTTAAAGTTGATGCGCAGGACATACGGTTTGCGACATCATCAGCAACTTTCGGCAATGGAGAAGATAAGGAAAAAGACGAACGCGAATTGAAAGAGTTCATAGCCGGAATTACAGGAATAAACGCAGACCAGGTAGAAGCTGTGGGTGGTAGCCGTATTGGTGAGACAGAAATTCCACAAGGAGAAGATGAAGAACGATGGAAAAAAATATTCCATTCAGATTACATCTCATTGGATGAATTGTATCCGGTGGAAGCTACTATAAGTGAAAAGTTACAATGGCTGGATGAAATGTGCCAGCGTGAAGAAAACAGATATAAAGATGCAGGACTGAAAATTCCCGATATGAAACTGAAGGTGCACTATTTTTACCGTGTACCCAACAATGGGCTTTATGTCCGTCTGAATGAGTTTTCTGATGGTTCCTTCAAGATTTATTCAGAAAATATCATAAACAGAAAGAAAGATGGTGAGGTTGATTCTTCAGAAGAAGTCCCACTATTAGAATTAAGCCGGTGCAAGCATTGCGGAGAATACGTAGCTGTCGCCATGGTTAACATGGAAGATTGGACATACGAACCTGTAGCAACAGACGATAGCGATATGTTTGATCTGGATATGGAAGAAAGTGATGACAACTCAAGGAAGAACTATGTCATATTCGGCCTGTCCAAAACAAAAAGTATAAAGGGAGATAACAATGTGTCATTCCGTTTGCTTCCTGGAGCCCAGCTGCAACCTGTGACTCCAGCTGATGAAGAGAATACTGACAGCTGGCATGTAGTAGGCAACATTCAAGGCTGTTGCCCTTATTGTAATGCAAAACAAGGAAAGAGCCATAATACGGACAAAGATATTGAAGACGATGCAAATGGGAATATGGAAGAAAACCGTCTTCAGAAACTCCGCCTTTCTGCAGATTTTATTTCTCGCATGATGGCACCAAGCATTCTTGATCAGCTGGACAAGGGAGAATCGACAACAGGTGGTATTGTACTACACGACGGACAGCAATATATCAGTTTTGTAGATAGTCGTCAGGCTGCAGCAAAAGCTACATTGAAGCAGAATCTGGAACAGGAACGTATGTGGTTCTATAGTACGATATATCATGAGATGTGTTGCAGAAAAGCAAACGGAATCACAAAAGAAGCTGCTATGGCTCAAATTATGGCAGCTGTTCAAGCAGACCCCATGTCTATGTTGAAGTATGCTCCCATGTTACAAAATCTCCAATCGCCTGACACCAATGTGGTGCAAAAGCAATTGGACGATATGACATGCAACTATATGACATGGTCAGAGATTGCAGAACTACTAAAGAAAGATCCATATTGCCCGGTATTTGCCTCTGTATTTGTTAAACGGTCGGGAGAAAGTGACGAAATAGAAAATGGATTACCATCTGACGAAATAATTGACAAGTATGTACAGAGTATTATGGTGATGTATTTGTCACACCGTCCTGCATCAGCTGCATCACCAGAAAATTTAGGATTGTTCGAAGCTTGCTATCCGCAGCTCAAACAAATAGAGTTGCCTGATGAGGTACAAAATTTTAACAGTATTCTCAATAATCCGGCTAACCAAATTACCAAAGAGGACTGGCAAAACCTGATACAGGTTTACCTTGATTACACTGTCCGTAACAACCAGTCATTCTATCTTCGAATTCCAGGGAACGACAAAATTGACATATTTTCTACAGTGCGCTTTGCCACAGAAAAGCCTCGCCGCCGACCATTTAACAAGCCGAAATTGGAAGAAGGCAAAATATCTCAAGCCCGTATTGTACGATATTTGTGCGCATTGATTGCACGTGATGACCATTCACTTACCATCAATGGCGCTCAGCGTCAGTATTTCAAGATAATTTCTGATGTCGTAGATGCCCTTTGGAATACATTGACCAGTGACAAATATAAGATTCTTCAGGTAGGACAACGTCTGAACGATATGGGTAAATTCGTCAATGAGAAAGATAATGCTCCCCGTTTCAACCTAAATGATCTATGTTTCAAGCTCTATGATGACGTGTATCTGTGTGACACTAAAGCAGATGCTGGTCCTCATTCAGTATGTCTTCGACCTATTGGTAATAACTTCAAACGGTTCTCGCCTTATCTGGAAGGTGGCATTCCGGTTGAACTTAGAGAAGAGCTGCATGAACAATGGAATGTATTCCCTTACTATGTTGGTTCTGGCAAAAAGGAAGGTGACAGGAAATCAATTGAAGCATGGGCGAAAACACATCGGGCATTACTATGGGATCATAATATTTGGGGTACAGATGGTATATTTTCTGACCGTCTGGAGGATATTCATGCTTTTCCAAATCTATTCATTCAGCAGGAACATACAGCTCAAGTGGATAAGAATGTTGCTCGTGGATTACAATCTAAGTTCAAAGACCATACCATTAATATCCTTGCATGCTCAACAACCATGGAGATGGGTGTTGACCTTGGTAACCTGGAAGTCGTAATGCTTTCAAGTGTACCTCCAATGCCGGCCAATTATAAACAGCGTGCTGGACGAAGCGGTCGTAACAACAAAATACGTAGTGCCTGCATCACACTTTGTAGTTCTGATGTAATTGGTCTCCGTACTTTGAGTGACCCGATTGAAAAGATTATAAACCGACCAGTACGAGTACCTACTGTAGATTTAATGAGTCCGCAGGTAATACAGCGTCATGTTAATTCTTTCCTTGTCCGCTCCTTTGGTGTATTTACCGACGGATCGAACGGAGGACGTCTTACTCAGAAAGTTGCAGATTACTACACTCCTTTTGAGGTACGAATCAGCAACGAAAAAATTCTTATATTGAAAAACGGTACAAACGAAACAGACCCAGATGATTTATTAGGTGATCCTAAAGGTACTATGTATGAGAAATTCAATATCTTATGCTCAAAACCTTTGGATAAAGAAATCAGAGAGGATCTGACCAAACTCCTGAAGGGAACATGTTATGATGGCAATCTTACTCAGGTAGTAAAGAACGCACAAGATATAAACGACAGATGTTATGCCGAGTTACGCAACAAACTGGTTGACTACAAAACGGCGTTCTCCGGTAGCGGTAAAATCAGCGATAGGTTCCGTATAAAGCTAAAGATGCAATACATTGAAGTGTTATACAAACGACTTCTCAATTTCTGGGCAACCAGTAGATTCACTCCTAACGCCAACATGCCGGTTAATGTGCTCACTCTCGACTTGAACAGTAACGGTAAGAAAGACTTCTTCACTCCGATGACATCATCTAACCCCTCCTATTCTTTACGTGATGCCATCGCGCAATATGTGCCGGGTAATAGTGTTGTAGTAGATGGTGTGGTATATTCTGTTCGAGGTATCGAAGTAACTAATATGTATGATGACAACCATAAGGCATACAAAACCATCTACCGTAATAGTGATAAGACTGTTATTGACGATCATAACCTCAGTAACCAAATCAGGTGGTCTGTGAATAATGCGAACGGACTGGAGATGATTCAACCGGTTGGTTTTATGCCTGATATGAACGAAAACAGAACTCGAATTATGGACAACAATGTTTATACAAGAGTGAGTGCACAGTTGATTGATGCTGACGATTGGCCCAATCACGTAACTGAGCCACATTTGTTTTCTGTTCGTCGTAATAATGAATCAGGCAATGCCAAAATTCTCTATTACAATGAAGGAAAAGGTTATGGATATTGTTTCTGTCCACGATGTGGAAGGACGGTTGTGGAAGAAGAAGTGGCCGATAAAAATAACCCTTTAAAATTCCCAGTCGAGTTTAACCCATTACATGCACCAAACAAAGAAGGACAACCACAAAAGCCCAATTATCATTTTGCCATTACTGGAAAGGAAATGCGTAAGAGCTGCAGTTGTTCCAATGACATCTCTAAAATAAAACGCAATGTCATTATTGGCGACATGATTCAGACAGATTTTAGCGAAATACGTATCCGACATAAAGGCATGAACAGGTGGATGTCCAACCGTGATGAAGAAGAAAAACTGCTTTTCACACTTGGAATGGCATTCACCCAGACACTTGTGGATATTTTAGGGAAGGAACGTGGGGCAGTAGATTTCACTATCATGCCAAACGGCCATATCTGTATCTTTGACTGTAATCCCGGTGGTGCAGGTTATGCCAACCAGATGGCAAATTTGCTTGTGATGAAGGAGGTTATTAAAGCCTCAAAGAAACTTTTGAGTGAAGCCCGTGAAAAGCAATCGAAGGATATGCTGCTTGACAAATTTACGCTTCGTTATGCAAAATTCCTCGATATTAATGCAGCTTTAGCGTGGATTGAAGAGGAGGAAGAAGTTGGAGATACTGTTCCACAAAATATCAAAGATGCGTTTCCGAATACTTCTCCATCGCAGACAACACTATATGATCTGAAGAAGGCGTTTGCTGCTTCACATCAGGATGTTGTATTGTTTGCAGATAACGATTATCAGGAATGGGATTATGAAGACAATGAGAACGGTTGGCAACCCCAGTTTATGAGCTACTTCGTCATGAAGAGCCACTATACTTCTTTCTGTATATTAAAGTCAAAGCAAGATAATATATCTGAACCAATTAAGGCTATTTGCCGAGAAATTAAGGCGTGGGCAAAGGGAGATGATATCAAGACCATATCAAACCCATGGATTGATAAAGACATATATCCTATTGCTTATATTGATGGCTATCTCTATTTTATGAACAACAAGGAAAATGCCCAACTCAATATCCAATGGGGCAATAATACCATGTTCTTCGTTCGTACAGATAATCCGGCATCAGGTGCCTCTGTAATTGATCTCTCCTACAAACCATCGGCTAAGCTTTTAAAGCTGTCTGGAGATAAATATAGAGAAATAAGTACCTGTCAGTTAGGAGATATACTACAGACTGAATCCGGAGGACTCATAGATCAGTTCATATCATACGCAAAGCAGAATGCCGAGACGTTGAAAATCAGTTATCAGGATGAACATCTAAAGAGCATCATGGGTATTATAATCACACTCCAGACGATTGAACACATAATAAAACAGATTGGTTCAGAGTTTGACATAGAGTTTATGATAGAGGTATATAAGGATGATAGAGGAAATGCAGACAGTATATGTGCAAACCAGCCTTCATCTGAGAAACGTGATGCATGGCTTACATCCCTTACCAAAGCGTGGATAGATGATCTTAGCTATGAGCATGGAATAAAAGGTACTCTTGTCCCTGTCGTTTCATTAAATAAGCGAACACTCACTCACTGGCGTGTGCTTACAATTACATGTGGTAAAAAAAGACTCTCTATCTATCCTGATGGAGGATTTATCAATGAATGGAACATAGGAAGACAACCTAACGGTGAACGATTTGATGTGGAGACAATCACTCATGACACAAATATTCATCTGTTTAGAAATAAAGACATTAAATTTGATATTATAATTGAAGACTGTTAAATAAAATATCAGAGTGTAATCAATAATAACATAAGAATCTTACAGGAAACATACTGAAGAATTCAAAATAGATAATCGACATATATAAGCAAAAACAATCACCACAAAAAATTATTCTGTTGTGCAGATAGACTGCACAACAGAATAATACCTTTACAACAAATATAGAAACTAATCATTAAAACAATGATTTTTCAATAATCTGATTAATTTAATATTACATAAAATGAAAACAGATAAAGAAAAACTTAGTGAATATGTCGAGGAAATCTTTAAACGATATACATCTTCAGGACTTCATATTTGCGACATTGCTACGGGTGGAGGTAAATCATACACTATCAGTAAGTTGACATGCGAATACTACCCTAAAGAGTTCAACAGAATAGTTATTCTATGCGTACAAAAAAAATTGGTAGAAGGAATAAACAGAGAAATCAATGAGTTTGTACATTCCAAAAACAGTATCATTTCACGCAATGACATTCTAGTAATAGATAATAATGAAGAGGTTATCAAAAAAGCAATTGATAATGGTGCTTTCGAGAAATTCATAGACCAGATAGAATCTTGTATTGAAGTATTATCAAGCGGAAATGTGAAGGTATTAACTTTTGGTTGCAAACGCATAAAAAAAACATACGAAGGGATCAAAAACCTTTTCCAGGTACAAGGTAATAGAAATGAACTTCTCTCCAATCAAATCTCTGATGCTGAACTAAAATTGAGAAATGATGTCCGTAATTTCTTTGAGATATATAAGAAATATTTAAAACAAACCAATAAAGAAAATGATATCAGTATTAATCAACTTATAAGAACTTTCCCAGCACTTTCTGAAGTATATCCCCAGGTTGATTATAAAAGAAAGAAAGTATTGTTGATGACAATACATAAAGCTATGTACGGCATAGATCCTATTATTTCTGAAAAAGTATACATAAATAATATTGCAGATGACAATCATAGAACTTTAATTATATTCGACGAATCAGATCAAGCAGCCATAGTTATGCGCAACACGATCATAGAGCAGGCAATTGACAATTACAGTGGCAGTAATCGTTTTGCGAAGGGATATAATGGCTATTTGCAATACAAACAATTGATAGACAATCCAGAGCATATATCAGATGAATATCATGGAGAACTGCTGCACGAGTGCTTAAACAAAGCCAATAATACAATCAAGTCAAGCTGGAACAAAGTTTTTGGAAATACTATACCATACAAAAACATATTCTTAGGAGACATTGAAGACCTGGAAAATTATCGCCGTGGAGTTTTCTTTTCTGGTTCAGGTTTAAGACTCAATGTATCGAATTCTAAAGACAATAAGCAATCGTATATCTGTTACAGTAAAGGAGAGAAACACTTCAAGCTTTTTCATGCAGAAAAGGATACGGAATTAAAGGAAAGCTTTGATTATGTAATTCCAATGGATAATTTTTTATCTCTAGTTATAGAGAATACAAAAGTTATAAAAGGACAATTATGTCAGGTAGTTAAAACAGCATTACAAACAAGTATTGAGAAGTTCAAGCAAACAGCAAAAGGTTTAGGGAAAAACAAACTTCCAGACAATCATTATTTAGGATATCCTACTATTGAAAGAGAAATCTATACACTGATTTCTAGATTCGAAACAAACTCTGATTACCAGTTTGCCCAACAGCTTTTAGAATTCATGACAAACAGAAAGAGCATTAATAAGAAATCGGAGAAACTGGATTTACCTGATTATTCAGTGTATTCACAAGGAGTTCAGCTTTATCAGGAAGAAATAGATGAGCGAGACAACCAACACAGAGTGAGACTGTCATGCCGAGAGATATCTACTACACCGGAAAAAATTCTGATAGATCTTATCCTATCAGGAAACATTTCTGTAGTTCTTTGCTCTGCTACGGCATCAAGCGCATCAGTTATCAGCAATTTTGATATCGAATATCTGAAAGAGCGTATTGGAGACAAAATACATGTACTATCCATGGAAGTAAAAAGCAAATTTGATGAGCTGGTATCCAACACCTACCCCAAAGGACATAAGGTAGAAATCATTCCTCTGGAACATTATGAATACGAAGATAAAAGAGACGAAAAGGCCGTTCTGCCAGATAAGTATCGTATTCTATTTTCTGAAGAAGCACGTAAGGACGGGCTGGATAATACATGGTTTAAATGTACAAAAAGATACCTTATGCATAACAAGAAAGAAGGTGAAAGTATTTCATTTCAACTCTATCGTCTTTTCCAGTTTATTGAGGCATATGCCTGGTTTATTAAACATGAGGATGTACACAGCATGATCTTCTTTCAGAACAGAATAGGTGATCCTATACAAACGAATGTACTAAGTTGCCTGATTGACGGCTCTTATAAACAGCAAAAATCAGTATTCGAAGATGAATTGCCAGAAGACTGGACAAATGAACATATCAGAATTAGTAAAAACTGGGAAGAAGTTGAAGGAACTATTCTAAAAGAACTAAGTGACAATAAAGATGCTAAAATAATGCTGATTTCTGCTTATGCAAGTTTTAAAGCAGGAGCAAATATGCAATATGAAATTCCTGACGGATTGGAATATATACAGGGAGATAATTGGAATAAGGAAGGCGAAAAACTCCAAAAAGATTGGGATGCCATGTATGTTCAATGCCCACGAACATATCTGATGATGAATACAGATGAGAACGAAATTAACTTCGAAAAAAGTCTTTATAATGTAATGCTCTCTCTTATGATGTTATACGAAAGAGGGTGCCTCTCAAAAAATGAGATTGCTTCGTGGTTATGTAAAGCTTTATCAAATAACTTCTGGTTTGGAGACAAAAACAACCCAGGTATTGCAAGAGACAAAGCTGAATGGGCACAAACAATAATAGAACAGGCTGTAGGACGTTTATGCAGAACAAGGAATAAACCGCAAACGACATACATACTTTACGACAAAGACATAAATTGTTTTTTTGACAAAGTAAACCTCAAAAAATCTTTAACCAAGGAATTCAGGAGTTTGGTAAGCTACATTCTTGCAGATGAACAAAAAACAGTAGATTCAAATATAAATAATGATGAGATAATAAGGTGCAATAATGCTAATTATGCAAAACGCCAACTTGACCGTATGCGGAATATTGCACTAAGATATACACCAAAACTTGGTAAAGAGGATTACTTTGATGACGAGGACGAGGATATAAATACAGTTCCATACAATGTTATGATAAATCAGAAAATGAATCAAAGTTATAAACAAACTATAATAAGAAAACCTGTCGTTTCTGATTTCAATGAGTTAGAAGATTCAGACAAAAATCTGAGCTTCATACATAAATGTTATGGTGACTGGAAAAGAAACAATGAAAATGAAATATTTTTCCATTATGACCCTAAACACAATAATTACTTCTGTCCTGCAACAAAAGGAAAACCAGGGCAATTCCCTGTTTCTCCACAATCTGTCAGACTGGATGTGTTGATGAAAAACGAAGTGATACGCCTATATTTCGAACAGAATGGGTTTGCTACGGACTGGGAAACTAAAGGAATGATCCTACATCCAGATATTCTAATGACTGATTATGCTGGTGAAATCGGTGAGGAAGCATTTAAAGCAATTGTATTACATTATACAAATTGTAAAGAAAATGAAATCAAACATCTTGAAGGACGTGACTACGAGCTTGCTGATTTTGTTATATGCAATCCTGACGGAAGCTATAAGATAGCATTTGATGTCAAGAATATGAATCCTGACATAGACCATGATGATAAGCCAGGAGAATTACCAACTAAAGAAAAACGAGCGATAAAGCGTAAAAGGCTTGGATGCCAACTTATCACTGTCAGCATGTTACAGCTTTCCAAAGAACCTATGGGAGACATAACTGAGATACATGGAATTATAGATGACAATGGAAAAATTATAGAAAGTGCAATAGAAACCCTTAAATTACTTATCGACTAATGAATAAAATTATAATCGACGAAAATTATATCAAGAGTTTACCTCTAACAACCAACAGAATTGAAGTTGCATGGAATGAAAATGTATTTTTCTCAAAATATGCAATAGTTTCTTATTACAGTACAAGTGCTGAACACAAAAATCTGGCCTACGAGCAATTAAGTGATTCACCATGTTTATCTGTTGCCGGCATAAAAGCTATATGGGGTAATCAAAAATACTCAGCTGTTAAATTTTTTATATTAACGCACAAAGGTAACGCACGAGATATCCTTAACAGTCTTCAATCCTTTAAGGATATAGTAGCCAGAATAGATTCTTTAGAGCCATATAGCAATGAACTCAAAAACAGAATAGTGGCTTCACTTGCTATCAATTCACTTGGTAAAAAGAAAACAAGTAATATGATGTACAATGATGGCTCACTATTGGTTTGCGACAATACGAATTTCGGAATTCAAAAAAGGGAGCTGGTATGTCTAAAAGTTGAAGTCAACAAATATATGAATCTTGTTGCCAATACGCAATCTTTTACACATCCACTTAATGATAATGAATTACGCAAATACAAAAACTGTGTTTTTCAAAAATCAAAAGATTTTGACGGAGAATTATGGTCTGGACAAGCTGTTAAGCCTATTACAATCAAAACAGTAAAAGATGGTGAATACGATTTGAATAAACTATTCATTCTAAAGAAGAAATCAAAAAAAACTAAAAATAATGTCCCATACTGGCCATATAATCCTGATAAATATACCCACGGCAAACTTTTTGTACTTTTCCAAGTTGTAGAATCAGTTAATCAAGACTTCGATGGTATTCTTGAGATAAACTTCACAGATTATAAGGTTGAACACTATGATGAATGTAAAACAGAAGATGGTATTCTAAAATTAATGAGAGATTACTTAAAGGGAAAGACTATTTCATTTGAAGATTCTTTTTGCACTGATCTATCTAAAAACCTTATTCTGCAGTTCAAAGAAGAGGCACAGAAAATCATGCAAGGGACTCTAGAATTCCCTTTTAAACCAACTCCTGAAGATATGATAGTACGATTATGTGAACCGAAAGAGAATGAAGACACTAATACTAAATATATCAAATCAACTTATAGATTTACGAAAAACAATAATGCACTACAGCACATTACTTATTATAATAATGAGAAAAAAGATAAGATTGACAAAAACCGTGCAAGACGAATACTCATTGAGTTCATTGTAAAAGATTGTTTAGTAAGACGTACTATGCCGAAGGACTTGGCTATACTTATAGAAGGATGGGAATTCCTAAGGTACAAGATTAATCAAGGAAATGTTCATGGAGCTACTTTAAAAATAACCAATAATGGGAACTTACACATCGAACAATACGGATTATCACAAAATAGCTGTGGCGAAGATTTTGAATCTTTTGTAACTGAGAAATTACAATACACTGATTGCAGCAGAATTAACGGCGCCAAAGATTATATGGCATTAAAAAAAGATGGTAATGTATATCTTATTGTAGACACTGAAGAGATTCCTATTCTTGATGCAAAAGAAATTGATGAGGGATATGATGAAGTAGTTAATAATGGTGAAACCATTGCTATGTTTAAAAGAAAGAAAAACGTACACAAATATCTTCGAGGGTATATTGGATTTCATTTATGGAAATCAGAAGGGATTGATGGCAAAGCTAATGATTCGTTCTCATATATCTCAGGAATAAATAAAGAAAAAATAAAGTTCATCAACGGTAATAAAATGGACAAAATGCCACGAGCACGCAAAATATTTATCCTCAAAACAAATAATCAAGCTTTAGTAGATTCGCATATAAAAGAAATATGTAGTATGCTAAAATTTGGGTTTGGAAGATGGGATGAACTGATGACCTACCCATTCCCCTTTAAGTTTTTGTTAGAGTTTTTAGATAATGCTGCAGAAACTGCATATTCTAAACATTGGGAAGAAATATCATATTATAAGGATTTATTTTAATTAACATATTAATATCCCCAATTATGGGTAGTATACCTTAAAAGGAAAGAGTTCGGATAATACCGAATTCTTTCCTTTTAAGACTTCTGAAAACACATGTAAATTAGAGGAAGATATAAAACAAAAAAACATCTATAAATAGGTATCTCAATGAACATAGCAGAAATCAATCCACAAATTTTTCCACTGAAAAACGCCCAATAAGAATACCAAGTCCTGGATAGAGCGGTCACAAAAAGCCACCTGTATTGGAGAACAAGGTTGTATTCTTCAATATGATAAAATTCTCCGAAGAAGTAACTACGGCATCTCTTACTGGAAACTTCCTTAAATACATGGACAAGCTGATGAAATATGATCTGATAATACTAGATGACTTTGCCTTGAGAAGCATCGATGAACAGACAAGAATCGCACTTTACCAACTCTTGGATGATAATAAGGAGAATTACCGTTTGTCTATTATAATTACATCCCTGTTACCTACTTAAGTCTGGTATGGTTATCTAAAACCATGCTCTCAAACCGAATCAATTTTAGACAGACTTTTTAGCCATGCAGATAATATGACTTTTAGAGGAAAATCTTTACGTAAAAAAGAAAAATAATCATATTTTTGTAACAAATCATCACCACCATTTTTGAGTGGCACGTTCCACTCTGATAAGGAGACTTTTTCTGCCACTATTTTCCACAGTCATAAGTGCTGATGATACAAAAAAACTTACTATGGAGTTAGTTTAAATGGGAGTACTTGGACTTAGAGGGCATACTCTTGTAACTATAGAAATAATAGAGATAATATAATGGTTATAAATGATAATTGTCAGATGGAAAAAACAATCAACGGAGTAAAATACTATCTTCCCAGCAATCTAACCTTGGAACAAAAAGCTATTTATGTCCATATCATAGACTGGAAGCGTAAAAATATTACTACAGAAAGAGGCATGTATAAAGGGCATGAATACGATGCTATTTTCCCAAACGATACAACTATTCCGACAATGATATATGGACCAATCATACCTGTTTGGGAGGAAATGCAACGGAGTAATTTTGCTTATAAACTACATAAGTTTGCATATCATGCAGTAAGTTCTCAAACAGCCTGTATTAATCTGTTTATGCCTTTACTCCTTTCTAAAGATGTTGATCGTATATTACCAATGATCCCCGGATGTCCCTCAAATTTCAGTAAGATAGCTAGAGATAAACTATTTCACGGATTCTGTTTTGAATATTGGGGCCAAGATATTAAACAAGGAGCAGGCGTCTTAAACGATCATTCCCAATCAGCCGGAACTGACGCAGACGTAGCCATTGCTTACTATAACATAGAAGGCAAATTATGCCTATGGCTAATTGAACATAAACTTAGCGAGAAAGAATTTACAATATGCGGAGCATATAAAAGTAAAGCTAATAAATTAAAGACTAATTGTACTCAATATAATCTCATTAGTATAACCAAAGAGCCTCAGAAATGCTATTATCACATGATAGGATATAAATATTGGGATACTCTAAAAAGAAACCTAGATATATTCAAAGGCTCAATTGGTATCGAAGGTTGTCCTTTCAAGGATGGACTTAACCAACTATGGCGCAATCAGATACTTGCTTTAGCCTTACAGGAAACTGGAATATATAGTATGGTAACTTTTTCGGTATGCCATCATGCAAAAAGCACAATGTTAGACAAGTCAATCAATAAATACAAAGCATTGATCTGTGGAAATAGAATGTTCAGTTGTTTTACCAACTATGATGTGTTGAACATTGTATATAAACTAAATCATGACCTGCAAGAATGGATGCAATGGTATAAAGATGTCTATTACTTTTGATATCAGTAATCTAATAGTATTACAATTGTTTTTATGGGGGATAAATATAAAAAATTAATATAACACATTTAATATAATAACTAAAATATGCCATATCCTATAGAGAAAAAACTTGTAATTGCCGTATCAACTAGTGCTTTGTTTGATATGGAAGAATCTGATAGTATATATCGTGTAAAAGGCATTGATGCTTACAGAAAATATCAAGAACGGATGATTAACGAGCCACTAGGAAAGGGAGTTGCATTCCCTTTCATCAAACGTATCTTGAATTTAAATAATTCTTTCCCAGAAGATAAACCTATTGAAGTAGTTATATTTTCAAAAAATAGTCCAGAATCAGGATTAAGAGCATTCCGTAGTATTGCACATTATAATTTGGACATCTCTCGAGCTTGTTTTTCTTCAGGAAAAAGTAATTTTCAATATTTACCAGCCTTCAATGCATCATTATTTTTATCTGCAAATCCAGAAGATACAGAAAAAGCAATATCTGCAGGTTTTGCTGCAGGTACTGTTCTAGATACTAAAGTTATAGATGATGAAAATGATACACAACTTCGTCTTGGATTTGATTTTGATGGAGTAATAGCTGATGATTCTTCGGAACAATTTTATAAAGAAAATAAAGGAAATATGTCCGTTTATCATCATCATGAACTAGAACTTGCCTCCAATCCATTATCAGAAGGACTGATAGGAACACTATTGCAAAAAATATCATTTTTCCAACGCCTTGAAAATGCACAAGTAGACAAGAATCCTAATTACAAGAAAATTCTTAGTACAGCTATAATTACTGCAAGAAACGCTCCTGCACATGAACGTGTCGTAACTACATTAAAGAGCCTAAATATTGAAGTAGATGATGTATTCTTTCTCGGAGGAATAGATAAAACTCGAATACTAAATATTTTAAAACCACATATTTTCTTTGACGACCAGATGATACATTTAGATCATTTAGAAGATATACCTGCAGTACATATACCTTTTGGGATAGCCAACAAAAGAGATTCTGATATAGTTGAAAAATAAGTAAATATTTGATTGAATGGATGTTAAACAAAATATGATTGTAGATTTGGAGAAACGCGGTGACAAGCAAACGTTCATCACTGAACGTGTTTCTTCTATTTACCAAAACAAGAATGGACTTTGGACTGTTCGATTTTCGTCATCACCACGTGTATTCAATTACAATCCGTCACGTTTACTTTGTCTAACACACCCTGACACAATTAATCTTGGAGAAAAAGGGCTATACATCAATAATAAACATATCAATAATGTAGCAGAATTACTACGTTTTACAGATGGTCGCTACATTTTTTATCGAGTGACCTATGACAATGGCTACTATGAGAATCTGGAAGGAAACGAGGTCTATATTACCCGTACCCCAATTGACAAAAATGGAGGTTCTATTTGGGATTATCTTCGCAAACTAGCTGCTGAAACAGGACTGATTGCGGAAGAAGATTATGAAAGTATTCTATCCAAACAATATGAATTGGTAGATGTGAAGCGTGATAATGTTCCCTTGGCTCAATACCTAGGTGACAAAACAAAATTGGTAACTTACTCCATGCCCAAACAAGTCTATTATCCGTTTGGATGCAATGCCAGCCAAAAAGCGGCCGTAGAAACAGCATTGACACATCAGGTAAGCATTATTCAGGGACCTCCTGGAACCGGTAAGACACAGACGATACTGAATATCATTGCCAATCTGCTGATGAAAGGTAAAACGGTATTAGTCGTATCAAACAATAACTCGGCTGTTAAGAATGTAGCTGAGAAGCTAAACGGAGAAGGACTTGGCTTCCTTGTGGCCGAACTGGGTAGTGTACAAAACAAAAAAACATTCATCGCCAACCAGCCAGAGTATCCTACTATGGCAAATTGGACTATTGATAAACAAACAACTACAAAGAATCTAGCAAAAGACTCACTTCAAGCCGTTTCACAAGGATTTGGAGGTCAACTCCGGCAGGCCAAACTAAAGGCAGAATACGATGCCCTATTAAAAGAATCGAAATACAACGAAATGCGGGAAGACAACCATACAGAAGATGAATGGTTGAATGGCAAACCATCGGCTAAACTTATGAATTTGCTCAACCGCTATCAGATGATAGTTGAGAACGGACATAAGCCAGGTTTATGGTTCAGATTGCAATGGGCTTTCTTGTTAGGAACTAAAATATTGACATTTTTAAATAGAAAAGCGACAGATGTCATAAACAGTTTTGAGTCAGCCTACTACTTTTCTCGAAAAACAGAATTAGAGCAAGAGCTGGAATCGATTGCTTCAGCACTCCAAAGCATAGATATCCAAAAGAATATGAAAGAACTTCGTTCCTCTTCTCTACAACTATTGAAGGACAAGATAGCTAAACGGTATAATACCGGACAAAGGAAAAAATTTACCATCAAGGATATTAAGCGCAAAACAGAAGAGTTCCTGAAAGAATATCCGATTGTGCTCAGTACCACTTATTCGGCCAAAAGCTGTATCAGTAAAGACATGGTTTTTGACTATGTGATTATGGACGAAGCTTCACAAGTGGATATTAAGACGGGGGCTTTGGCTCTATCATGTGCCATGAACGCCGTGATTGTGGGTGACGACAAACAGTTACCCAATGTGGTAAGCCGAGAAGAAGAATTGGCGTTAAGGGCTATTCAGACCACATACCAAGTGGACGACCGATACAATGCTGTCACGCACAGTTTTCTACAATCGTGCGTAGAAATATTTCGGGATGCGCCAGTAACACTGCTTAGAGAACATTATCGGTGCCATCCGAAAATCATAGAGTTCTGTAATCAGCGCTTTTACAATGGAGAACTGATTGCCATGACTACAGACGAAGGAGAAAAAGATGTATTGCAAGTAATTCGAACTGTACCCGGCAATCATGCCAGAGGACATTTCAACCAACGTGAAATAGATGTCATTACGCAAGAGGTATTATCGAAATGTACAGAATCGGAAAGTATAGGTATTATTACTCCGTATCGGGCTCAAGCTGAAGCAATCAATCAAGCTGTTAGAAAAGACATATCCAGTACAGTACACAAGTATCAAGGGCGAGAATGTGATACTATTATTATGAGTATGGTAGACAACTCTCCTACAGAATTCTCGGATGATGCCAACTTACTTAATGTTGCCATTTCACGTGCTAAGAGCAAATTATGTTTGGTAACGAACGGAAATGAAATGCCAGAGGATTCCAATCTCAGCCAGCTAATCAGTTATATTCAGTACAACAATTTTGAAGTGAAATCCAGTAAGTTGCATTCTGTCTTTGATTTGCTCTATCAGCAATATACGGCAGAAAGATTGGCTTACGAAGCTGCTAATCCTGCTGTCTCTGAACATTTATCAGAGAATCTAATATACGATATTCTGTTAAAAGCCATTGCTGAATTAGGTTTGCCTCATACGGGAGTACTTTGTCATTATCCACTGTCCAGACTTATTACCGACTGGAATCAACTGGAAGATAAAGAAAAAACATTTGCAGAAAGTCCATTCTCACATATAGATTTCCTGCTCTATAATTCCCTGACCAAACAGCCGATCAGTGCCATAGAAGTGGACGGATGGCATTTCCATAAGGAGAATGACGCCCAACTATCACGTGATAAGTTGAAAAATCAAATATTCACAAAGTTAGGGCTTCCTTTGATTCGCATTTCCACAACAGATACAGTGAATCAGGAAACGATAAAAAAATCATTATTAGCAATTTTATGAAATTAGGATATATACACAGCAACAGAGAAGAACAAACCCGAGTCATGCAAGTACTGAAAATGACTTCTGAATCTGTAGCTCTCGACGAACTCGGCATTGGCCGTATCCGTGATGCTTTTGCAGACCGTATGTTTCCCGGAATATCTACCCTGCAAAAGCACATGAAGTATTTCTCTCTCATGCCACAACTCTATCGTAAGGCTACAGAAAAACGATATAACCGTTTATCGGAGGTGAAAGCGGAAATTATCCGTCTGGAACGGATCATGACAAAAAATCTATACGATGGCAGTGCGGACAAACGAGGTATCACAGGAAGTGAGATGATTGGTAAAAGTGGAAACAATTATGTAAAATATGATCCGGCATACATCTACAATTCCGGATTACAGACTTTTGGAATCTTACGTAGTCCACAGTTATATGAACTAATCTACTCAACTTCAAAGGCATTGCACAATGCCCCTAAAGTGACCAAGACGGATAATGAAGATACAAATGACGATGCGGACGAGAAGTCAGGTCTGTTCCAGTTCTGCTCTTTCCCTAATGTAGATTATGATTTTACCCAGAAATGTACATTAGATCTGACCGTAGAAGATAAAGACTTCATTGTGGATCACATTCTGAAAGCAGAAGCATGTCAAGGTACCTTATTACGTTACATCGTGGATAATCCTGACTTTGCAATAGCCGATAGTTTTGAACAGATTCCCTTCCGTCATTTGCCACATGAGATTGGAGAACTGCAAGACCTGGCCCGACGTTTCGCTGATTTCATATATATGGTGCACATCCGCTATAACTATATATATTCGCAATACCAGGATGAAGAAATGCGAATCGAATTTCAGGAAAAACTTGAAGAATACCGGAATAGTGGTACAAACATAGACAAAGTGCTGAATGCTGTAAGCATACGGGAGAACAGTGGGAAATGGTTCTGCAAAGAAGTTGCGGAAAGCATTGCAGCCAATGACATTGAAGAAAATGGAGGTTTGGATCAGTTGATTATCAACCGGGAACGAAGAATAAAAGGGAATCGTCGGAAACTAGGCAATCCAGCTCGTATTTACGACAAGAAGAACCGTATACACTATTATAAACTTACCTACCGATGGGAAACGGTAAAAACCTTTACCGAGGAATTAAGAAAGGAGGCTATCAATGGCTGATGTATTATGGAATGATATTATCTATACTGATGTGTTGCAAAGCGATGGCTTTGTAATTGATTATGCGGTTTGTACTACCTATAGTCTGGACATGCCTTCCTTGTTATCAGTGCCCTTTATGTTAGGCACAATGACCGACCTGACAGAAACAGCCATGCGCTCTCCTCACCTGATACTGGAGACCATCAATAAATCAGCTGGTAAGTTTGCCGTTTTCTGCAATGCCGGATGTATGGCAGTACCGCAAGCCAATTCCAAAGTGTATTCACTATTGGAGCAGAGCGTTGTACAAGTAACACTGCAAGCAAAGGGAGGTGGTTTCGTCAATTTTCATCCCAAGATATGGATTATAAAAGAAACGAACCCGGACACCGGTGCTCAGCAAATTAAACTGATTGTCCTTTCCCGTAATCTTACCGGTTCCAATGACTTGGACGTGGTATGTGAACTTATTGGTAAAATCGGTACCAAACCGGCTACTCGGAAAGCACAAGTCAAACATACACCGCTTGTGGACTTTCTCACATGGTTAATCGCAAAAGCCGACAACCGTACTATCCGTAAAAATATGCGTTCTATCTGTAAGGACATCGACTACATTGAACAATTTGACCTTACCGATTCTCCTTTTGAAGATTACGAGTTTTTCCCTATGGGGATACCTGGATATGATGGATATACAAAGTGCTTTGAACAAAGTATGCTGAATCATGCGGCAGAAATGCTGGTTATCTCCCCCTTCGTGGACAAGAATATTTTGAATCAGATGGTCAGTTGCAATCCTAGTGCTAAAAAGACACTCATCACACGACATGCTTCAGTTACACAAGAGGTTATAAACTTGTTTAATGACGGTGTTTATGCTCCCAAGGAAGTACTGACCGATAAGGTGGAAAAAGATGTAGCTGTCGACTTGCACGAGAAAGTGTATTTCATACGCCGAAACGAGGGCAATCTCAGCTATAACCATCTGTATCTTGGTTCTACCAATGCCACCATGAATGGATTCAGACGGAATGTGGAGTTTTTACTGCACCTGAAGTTTGCTCCCTATAAATCTTCGTATGAAAAATACCGGAGTGAACTGATAAACGACAGCAAGGAATGTATGTTCGAGCAGGTTCTTTCGGTACCAGAGGAAGACTCTGAGAAAGAGGATGTCACCAACGAATTGATGCTGCGTCGTGCAATTTCGGCCATTCAGCAGGCACAAATTACATCTAATGACGGAAACTATACTATCACCATACAATGCCAGTCTAACAGAATGCCTTCAGAGCCTGTTTTTCTTTATCCTTTAGGATGTGACGGCAAGGAACAAGTATTAGCTGACGGGCTGACATTTAAAGATATGGCACTGGATTCATTAACAGAATTTTACACGATACGTATTGGAGATTTGTGTCGTCTGATAAAAATACAGACGGAAGGAATGCCAACCGATGAGAGAGACAAAGCAATATTCCGTTACTTTATCAATACGAAAGGAAAGTTCATCAACTATCTGGCATTCATGCTAACTGATGAGGTGGAACAGTATATATTGGAAAGCCAACAACTGGAAAAGGAGCTGGCCAATGACAAGGCATCCTCTTTGGAACAGCAAATTAGTACCTCACTTTATGAAGACATGGTGAAAATGGCCTATAAAAACCCTGATCGCATCGCTTCTATCCGGCAAATAGTAGAGAAAGCAGACGAGACAGTCATCCCAGATCATTTCATGGAGATGTACAACACATTTGAAAACGTTATTAAACAAATAAAACACTTATGAGTCAGGAAGTAAAGGATTTTCAGCGTGCTACGGCAGATCGCATTCTGCATATCTATAAAAATTTAGGTCATCGACGAGTATTGCTGGCCGACGAAGTGGGATTAGGCAAGACGTTCGTAGCCAAACAAGTCATCAACCTGGTTCGTGAATGGCACAAGCAGGAGAAGGATGACTTCTTTAAGGTGGTTTATATCTGTTCGAATGCCAACATAGCCGACCAGAACATTGAGAAATTAGGGGTTGAAAATCGGATGAGCATCAGCGAGAGCCGTCTGTCAATGCAGCATCTCTATATCAAATTGGCTGAGAAAAGGATTGCAGAACAGCATGAGCAGGGAGAAATGCCTGAATCAATCATTCCGTTGACTCCTTCCACTTCCTTCCGTTTTTACAGTGCACAAGGAACGGCCAATGAACGTGCCTTGATGTATAATATTTTATGCGGACTGGCTCAACTCAAAGATTATAAGGAAGTTATCGGTGATTTTCTTAGCTGCAATGTTAAAAACTGGCAGGAGCTTACGAACATTTATAACGAAAAAATCAAAGGATGCGGAGATGATTATCTTTGTGAGATGCATAGTAAGTTACAGAAGAGATTGTCGGATACTATTACAAATCAATTGATTGAGTACGCACAAAATGGTTGCGATAATCGTCAGAGGGCAGAGATGATCAATAAGCTACGTCGTATTTTCGCAGAAATCAGTATTGACATGCTCGACCCTGACCTGGTTATCATGGATGAGTTTCAACGCTTCAATTCGTTGCTTGAACAAGGCGATGACGAGCAATCCATGCTGGCCAACAAATTCTTTGACAACGAGCGTTCCAATACGAAGATTCTGTTACTTTCCGCTACGCCCTACAAACCTTATTCCACCCTTGAAGAGTTAAATACAAATGGGAATGACGAGCACTATCAGGACTTCATGAAAGTAATGGATTTTCTATATGCCACAAAAGATAAAATGGACCGGTTCAAGTTGATATGGCACACATATTCTGCTGCACTCAAACGTACAAATGTGGTTGATTTAACACCGCTTGTGGTAACCAAGAATGAAGCAGAAGAAGCACTGTATGGAGTGATGTGCCGCACGGAACGGTTTAATAGTGGCATTATAGACGATTCCCGTGTATGTGACGTACAGGTCGTACCGGAAGATATCCTTTCTTTTGCAGAGGGGCAGTATCTGATGGATTGTCTAAATCAAGAAAATACGAAAGTGCGCTTAGGTAATCTCCCCATGGAATACGTCAAATCGTCACCCTATTTGTTGTCCTTTATGGATAAATACGAACTGAAGAAACGAATTGCTTCGGCATTACAACACTCAGACGTAAAAAGATATGGAAAAATGGACGCATTGCTTCTATCGAAGTATGCCATCAATAATTATCGTCCCATTCCTGCTGCTAATGGAAAATTAAAGTATCTCCACGACCTCGTATTTGGTACACGTCACGAGAAGAAAACACAGTTGTTGCTTTGGGTTCCTGCCTCTAATCCATACTATAAAGCCGGAGGTGTATTTGAGAGTAACGAAGCTCGCAACTTCTCCAAGATTATTCTATTCTCTTCATGGGAAATGGTACCGAGAATGATTTCCATCATGATGTCATATTATTCGGAGTTATATACTTTGGGAGAGTTAAAGAAGGTAGAAGCAGAGATACGCTATACTTCTCAAAAGAAGAACCGTTATGGCGAGAATCGTTTAAGAGCCGACGGATTATTAGAGTATCCTTGCCAAACCCTATCCGGTCTTTTCTCTCCTACCACATTTTATGGAGAGAAACTTTCCTCAATCCGGAAAATCATAAAACAGAGAATTCAAGAAGTATTTGCACAGAATACTATCATAAGTAGTATTCCACAACAAGGGCGAAACAACGCCAAACTTATTCTTACTCTCATGAAAATACTGGATGGAAAGCCAGTGGAAGATTTGAACGATTTGTATGTGCATTCAAATGCATTGGATGTGATGACAGATATTGCCATCGCTTCACCGGCTGTATGTGCTTATCGGCAATCCGGCAATGAAGAAGATGCCCAAATGGTAGCTAAAGCAATCGTCTCAGTATTCAACAAGCCTGAAAGTGCAGCTGTGATAGACCTGATGTATAACAAAAAGAACGATGATGATTATTACGAATCAGTTCTTGATTACTGTGTGGTAGGTAACCTACAGGCTGTACTTGATGAATATGCCCACATGACACAAACAAAGATGTTGGGAAATACTGTTACGGAGGCTATTATTGGCACAAGCAATCTTAGCATAGATACAACCGATTCATTGGGAATGGAAGAAAAGAAACAACTTATGCGTTGTCATTTTGCCATTCCATTCATTGACAAAACGGTCACTGACAAATCAGTCGCTCGTACCACTAATATTCGTAAGGCTTTCAATTCTCCTTTCCGTCCGTTCCTGCTTTCAACAACATCAATAGGTCAGGAAGGCCTTGATTTTCATTGGTATGCCAGAAAGATTGTTCACTGGAATCTACCCTCAAATCCTGTAGATCTAGAGCAACGGGAAGGCCGTATCAATCGTTTTAAGTGCCTGGCTATTCGCAGAAATGTGGTAAAATTGTATGGCAGTGAAACTTATCATACTTGGGATGAACTGTTTTCTCTGGCTTATTCGAATTTGAAAGGCACACATTCGGATATTGTTCCTTATTGGTGCCTTCCTGTCGCAGATCTGACGGAAGAACAACGGGCAAAATTGGAATACATTGAGCGTATTGTTCCGCTTTACCCGCTTAGCCGCGATCGATATAAGTACGAACGTCTTATCAAGGTGCTTGCTTTGTATCGCATGACACTGGGGCAGCCACGCCAGGAAGAACTGTTGAACCTTTTGAGAAATATGCATCTTTCGGATGAACAGCTTAAAGAATTGACAATTGATCTGTGTCCATATAATAAAAGAGAATGATTATAAAACAGTTTCTCTCGAAAGGCTCTATTTTTAATCAGATAAAGTAGATAAAAGAATAGAAATCACCTTACTTCTCATCTATAAATTACAGTCTAAAAATCTCCAGCTTTTAGTCCTATAATTGAAGTAAACAAAGGCTAAAGTTGGAGATTTTAATCATTACAACATTCACAATTGAGGGGAATTATAAATACCTTCACCAACATAAAGTATCCATCAATAGTCAATTATAATTCTAATAGATTTATTGCTTAATAACTTAAAATATGACCAACAAAATAATGGAGAAAGTGCTCAACAAATTGTTATTCATTCACTATATAGAAACACTGAACAAAAAGTCTTTTATATCATTGTCATCAATATTCTCGGGTATACAACAAAAATATCCAACAATAAACTTCTATTCAAGAAGATAGATAAAAATCCATTTGTAATATTGCAGAAAAATGAGCAAAACATGTTCCGTTTGCTTAAGATTATAAGAAACTATAGGGAAGAGATTAGTTATATAAAAATCAAACAATTAATCACAGATAAAATGCCAATTAAAGTAGCTCTTTTACTAGATACTTTGATATACACTTTTTCCCTAAACTATCATAGAAAAACGCGTTTATAAAAGGGCTTGCCCTATTCACTTTTTTTAAAAGAGGGAAGCCTAATTCCCCCTTTCTAAAAAGGGCGTTAGAAAAAGACAGTTTAAAAAGGCAGCAAGCTGTGTAATTTTGTTATGCAGTTTACAGAACAGAAGATTGAAAATTTGCCATAATTTGGATCAAAATATTATCAGCTGCACCAATATAAGCAACACACAAAAATAATCGTAAGAAGGGCTTAAAACTAGCTAAATTCAAAAGTTATTCTCCAGCAGCTACAGCCGTTTTTATCATATCAAGAGCGATAGAAAACCAATACAGACTTATAGCTTTTTTTATTAAAAGTCCCCAATATATCATATACGACTGAAACAATTTATACTGGAATGTCCAACAAAATTATACAACAGAATAACCTCGAGAAATAGAATTTTTGTTGCACACTATACCTAGCAAAAATATGATTAGAGCAAAATAACAATGTACAAGAAAATAGGGCTTAAAGTAGCAAACAAATAAACTTGATCGCTCCAAATGTAAGTATAGTATGGAAAGAATAATAGTATCTAACAAAAAACTTTTTAAGATGAATTAAAAACCATACTTTTATTCTAAATTGACATAATCAAAATCCAAACAATTACCTCATCATTTCATCAATTCATCAAAAAACAATTGTATCATATAACGTAGAATTGTATAAAAAAGCAATAAGCGCTTTTATATTTAAACGACATTTCATACTTTTGAGATACATCTTTTGTTTTTCACTATTAATGCCTGGCACAATAGTAATAATTTATAACAATATACGTCATGATTAAAATTTATAGCATGAATACTTGTCCGGACTGTATTTATGTTGAAGAGCAGATACAGGGAGACGACAGATATGAGATTGTAGACATAGGTTCACATGTAAAACATTTAAAGGAATTTCTAAGAATCCGTGATAACAGCCCTGTTTTTAATGAAGCGAAAAAAGTTGGAGCTGCAGGTATTCCATGCTTTGTTCTAGAGGATGGTTCTGTTACACTCATACCAGAAGAAGCCGGACTTACTTCAAGACCAATTACAGAAGGAATGTCATGTAATATAGACGGAAGTGGTTGCTGATACAAACTATATTTTGATGCATCTAACCTATCATATAATAAAGCTAAAATATGAGATCTGTTTATTATATGATAGGTTGTACCAATAATAGTCTTTAATCACAAATTGATCTTAGATAATAATTGGCAGTTCTATATGAATGTTTACTATCTTTCTCCTCTATGAATCGTGTATATTGGAAATACAGCTTCTGATATAATGCAATGATGATGAATATGGTATGCTTACCTGCCGCTTGTTGTATAGGAAAATTTTGCCAATGAGGATTTATAAAGATGTAACCCTAGCAAAGGACTCAACTATATTGAGAAATTAATGGAATAATTTTTTAAGTCATCCGATGAACATTGAAGATATTTCCGTATTTTTGAAATACAAATCAAAATGGCCTACAATGGAAATTCATAATTTGTTAGATGTCAAATCAAGAACCGAACTGCGTGAATGGCCAATACATAAATAAAACTGAGAAAGAATGCCGGGTAGTGGTAAAACGTGGTAGACCTACGGATAACAATACTTTCTGGTATATCGATGCTGTAGAAGAAGCCCTATGCTTCGGTTGGATAGACAGTACTACTAAAAAATAGCAGATGATGTAACAGTCCAGAAACTTTGTCTACGAAAGCCAAAAAGCAATTGGTCCGAGCTCAATAAAGAAAGATGCCGCAGAATGGAACGATTAGGACTGATGACAGATGCAGGAAGAGCCGTTCTACCTGATATGTCACCTAATGGTTTTATCATAGACAAGGATATATTACACAGACTACAATCTGACCCAGTAGTGTGGAACAACTTCTGCCAATTCCCTGATTTATATAAACGAATCAGAATTGATACTATCCAAATTAAAAAGAATCAGCCTGAACTTTTTGAAAGTCGCCTGAACAAATTCATAGAAAATACCCGAAAAGGACTTCTTTACGGAGAATGGAATGACAACGGAAGATTATAAAAATACAGGAAAGCATTAACCTATTTCTATTTTTATTACCTTTGTACCTAGGATATTAAAAACAAAGATTGTTCAACCTATGAAATGGCAATTGTGCATATAGCTGCGCATAATGAATAGCATTCTCAATTCAAGCTATTGTTAATATACAGGCTTATAATACAGGTCTGTGCTTCTTTATTTTGCCATTATATCAAATAATTACTTTACAAATAAGCTATGTCACCAGTTGACAGGACTTGTTGTATTTTATCATGTTGAACAATGAACTATACATATAAAAACATATGGCTCATCAACTTTCCGGTTATGATGAGCATCCTTATCGAACAACTTATTAATATAACTGATGCTATCTTCTTAGGTCATGTTGGTGAAATAGAATTAGGGGCATCCGCACTCGCTGGGATCTGGTATCTCGCCATTTATATGCTCGGTTTCGGATTCAGTATAGGTTTACAGGTTGTCATTGCACGGCGTAATGGCGAGCAGCAATATTCAGAAACAGGTAGGACATTCTTTCAGGGATTGCTTTTTCTGTCGGGGTTAGCAGTTCTACTGTGCGCTATTTCGAAAATATTATCTCCCTTGATTCTGAGCAATCTGATTGCATCCGAGAAAGTATATTCTGCTGTTATAGCTTACCTGGACTGGCGCATTTGGGGATTAATGTTTTCTTTCCCATTTCTTGCGTTACGATCTTTCCTGGTCGGTATAACACTTACAAAGCCCTTGAACAAAGCTGCCTTTACAGCTGTATTGGTGAATATACCTTGTAATTGGCTTTTCATATTTTATTTCGATATGGGAATAGCAGGTGCTGCAATAGCGTCATCTTTTGCTGAATTATGCTCATTGATAATATTGTCTATCCATGTTTTACGAAAAATGGACAGAAAGGTTTATGGTCTGAACTGGCAGTTTAATAAAAACATATTCCATCATGTCTGCCGTGTATCTATCTGGAGCATGTTCAATCCGTTTATTGGTGTAGCCTCATGGTTTGCTTTCTTCGTAGCCATTGAGCATTTGGGCGAGTTGGAACTGGCAGCGACAAATGTCATACGCAGCATATCCACCTTGTTTTTTGTTATTGTCAATTCATTGGCAGCAACAACCGGCTCATTGGTAAGTAATCTGTTGGGAGCAGGACAAAAGAATCAGATTTTCCCGTTATGTAACCGGGTTATCCGTTTGGGATATGCCGTGGGATTCCCACTTATTATCTTTTCTATAATCTGTTTCAATCCACTTTTTAATATTTACTCGGATAATGAGAGCCTGATGCAAATAGCACAGCTACCATTTACAGTAGCTTTGTTGAATTATGCTTTTGCCTTACCTGGTTATGTATATATGAATGCTGTCACAGGGACAGGTGCCACACGTACAACCTTCATTTTTCAGACTGTAACCATTATAGCCTACCAGATTTATTTATGAACGATAAGCAATTTAAGCTCCTCCCTGTCTGTATATTGGACTGCAGAATACTTATATGTGATATTACTTGGAGTGCTTTCCATTATATATCTTAAATGCAAAAACTATTAATTGTTTGAACCCCATGATGGAAAAAGACCTGTCTATCGAAGTCGGCGATTACACTTTCTAGTGAATAAAATACTTTTCAACCATATCCTTGAGCTGATCAGATGACAGGTTTGCTATACCTATTGATTCAATAAGTGAAAACTCTTCTTTATTCTTACCAATAATAAACTTACGTTCATGACCGTCTATTTCAGCAAGCAAATGGAAATTTCCCTTATATGCCTGCTCCATACGGATATTCTTTACTGTATGTCCGTTTATGACAAATTCGCATATTTCAGGAGCCATTTCCTCTAACTCTCCCCATGATTTCAGACGGTCTACTATAGTATTTTCAACACGTCCTACCCACTGTTCAGCAACACCATATTTAGTGGCAACCGTACGAAATTGTTTCATGGCATTTACTATATCACGTATTATTGCATCAGGCCTACGTATTCCATTATCTTTAGCAAATTGAATAACATCATCCCGTGTTATATCCCTAAGTTTTGCCCTAATATACATGCAATGATCTTCATTTGGCAAGAATCCTCCATTGTCAAATATATAAGTTACATCGTATGCAGGAGACAGACGCCAAGTACCGTCCTCACTCATAACGAATGAAAAATTCTTATTGTGATCATCTGTATTGTTTGCCAATACATTAAAGACCATCCTGCGGAATACCTCATAACAGTCTGTTTCCGGCAGATGGAGCTTCCGGCATACTGTAATCAATTGTTCGTAACTGTCCGCATCGGGGCTAATTGCGGCCAAAGTTTGTGTATGAATCTTTTTCCCATTATTACGGTCAAAGCGTTTTGTCATATAATGATTATTTCCGTCCACCTGATAGAGTTTTGAAGGCATCATATTTATCCCTGCTATTGTAGCAAGTTCATAGTAGGACATCTCCAATTCAGCCGAACTATATTGCGAATTTCCAAATTTGACCAGATAGTAATCAAATTCCTCTAATCCGGAAATCTGCCCGCTACGAACCTCACCATTCTTTCGATTAATGGCAACAATGGCTTTAGGTTGACGACCACCGGCTGAAGTACCAACCGTAAGTAATGATTGCATTGTTACCGACTCTTCAGGCAGGATTCTGGCATTTTCTCTTTCTGAGAATATACGCTCTGCTAAATTTGCCAATGATTTGATATCTATTTTTTCAGCCTTACGCTCTCTTGAAACCTCAGGCAAAAATTCTAAAGCTCCCATTCCACGCTTTCCTATAAATGAAAGTTTGTCAAGAGGAGTAATATCTGCGTTTGACAAGTGATTCTGCTGGCGCCATAATTCAAAAAGTTGATTACCCCATGAGTCAGGCAATGAATCTGCTAAAAAAGCCGGTAATTTTTGATAAATCTTGGCCTCTTCTCCCCATACAGGCATAAGTCCTCTCGCTCCATCAACCGGTGCAGCTAATGGAGAAATATTAAGACCTTTCTTCAAGAAGGCCGGATTATACATAAAATAGGACAACCTGCGTCTGGCATCCCATGCCAATCTACCTATTTCCTCACCCCAAAGTATTACTTTTAACGACTGTACCATAATTTATGCTATTTAGAGTGTCTGACACGCTGTACTTTTTTATCATCCTTACGCATCAGGTAAGGAGATTCAGGCAACTCCGGAAGAAGATTGTCTATAGTGTTAACCTGACCGACCACTTTCAACAACACAATAAATGTTGACAATGAAATATTGCCAGCTGTACCATTCTCGAATTTGTGGATGGTTGTAAGTCCAATACCGGATTGCTCAGAAACATCTTTCTGAGTGAGATTGCAACGAATTCTATATTCTTTAAATCTGTTACCTAATAGCCTTACAAGCTCAGGCGTAGAGTATTCATAGAAATCTACCATATAAGCCGTATTTATATATCATTATAATGATAGTTACATATATTTTTAAGCATTAATCTTCACTATTATGAAGATTATAAATACAAAACTATGTAATTTCTGAGAATAAAACTAATTTTTCTTAGAAAACTTATCGTCAAATCATAGTGATTGATTATAAATCCTATATTTTTTATTTATTCTATTTTCAATATCCTACCGCTTGCTGCATCCACACCTAAATAGTAAACATACGACAAAGATCCTAAAATGGAAACAACATAGAAAAAAAATTTAAGTTCCAAATGATAATGATGTAATCTCGTCTTACCTTTTTTGATTTTGTTACATAATCAAAAACATAAATAATCTCCGGATTACACCACAAGTATTACTTAAATATATTATTATTTTCCGCATTAATACATTAAGAAATTCACAAAAAAAAGAACTATCTTTGTTGTACCATCATCATGTAGTGCATGGGATAAAACTATCAAAGAATCAAAGTTTTATACTTGATTTTTGATATACAAAATTTGAATGAAGAAAGGCGGTACAAATAAAATCAACAAAAGGCTGAAAAACAAAGGTTTACACTTGTACATAGAAAATGAATTCTTTGTCAAAAATCTATTTGTACCGATTAAAATGCTAAAACGCTGATAATTAAACATGCTTCGATGTTGCATCGTCAAGCTCAAGAAGTAAAGAAGAATAATCTTCATTTGCAGAAGCCTTTTGCGGAATGATATAATTTAGCAATAAAACCCCTATATCTTTTTTTACAGTATTTTCATTAAACAAACTATACTTATTATCTTCCAAAAGTCGTCTTTTCACATAAGACAAAACTTGAGCCCGATCAAACTCTTTTCGCTCTTTCTGTAAGCCTTTAAAAAGCCAATCATACAATGTAGCCTCACCACTTGTCACAATCGTAAAATGCAACAACCATAGCGTAGCTAAATCCTCCATATATTTATCCCGACCTGCAACTTCATCAAAAAGATAGTCAGCCAACTCGCTTAAATGCTCCCCATCATACAGGCCAAAAGATTTCAACCAAAAACGAATAGATGAAACCATATTCTTCCCTACACCTAAATCGATTACTGCATCAGGAGCATTAAAATTTCTTTCATGATTCACAAAATCATACCCTTTTTTTAGCCACAAAGACTTGCAAGGAAATGATTCATGACCTGAAAATGTATACTTTATATTCATACAAATCTTATTAACTGAGATAAATACCTAAACGACTTCTTATATACAGTCCTTTTTAAATGTACAAAAATACGATGATTTATTGAAATCACAAAGGACAAATGAACACTTAAAGACAGGGATTCAGAGTCTTTTAATATATTTATCTCATAATCAAGTTCCAGAAAAGTCAGGCCATTCATAAGTTTATTTCACCCTTTCTACTCCATCACATACACCGGCTGATACTTCGTTCCCGCATTCTTCAACATCCCTTCCTTCACCAGTTCACGAATCACCCGCGTAGACTTCGACGAATTAAATCCCGTAAGTTGTTCAAACTCACGTCGCTGCAGGAAAGCATGCGTTTTGAAATACTCTACCAGCTTTTGTTTCATTTCTTCCTCGTCCAACTTGGCAGAATGATGGGCATCATCTACCTCATGCTCCAAGCATACATTCCGGAAACGGTTAATCAGATCTTTGTCGGGCGTGAACTTGATGCTTCTCACCTGTACATCGTCATCCTTTATATATCGAGGATTGATGTCTGGCGCACATTTCAGACTCAAACTAAAATAGCCGATACTGTCCAAATGTACGGTGTACCCATCGCTCAGTTTCTCATAAAGTTCATCGTTCAAAGCCGTGATAACTGCTGCTACATCGGCTGGAGAGGCGGTACATTTCTTGTGTATCGCTTCGCGGATTTCACGAGTGGTCACCACATCTTTGGTTATCACTTTTGCATGTAGTTTTGGAGAAGATATGCCTTCTTTTACCGGATTCTCAAACAAGTCAAATTTAATAGCCATAATCATTTTAGTTATATGATAGTCGTAATTCCTAAAAATGCTCTTACAAAAATACCTCAACACGTTGCTGTCAAGGTCACGACACAAACGTGACGAGATATCAGCACGAACATGTCAAGACCTCGTCACGTACGTGTCAAGGTAAATTTAACTCTATTTTTAAGGAAAAGCAAGGAAACATAATAACATTTCAAAGTTTAATCACAATAATTTTCCACACATATTCTTTTTTAAATAAATAGAAACAATAACCATACAACATAAAATAAGTAATTCTTTTTATTTATTATCATGTTTATAATATCTTTGTAATGAGCAACCTAATAAGTATTTATCAAAATAAGAATCATCATGCTAAAATATATATCACTTCACAAAAATGATACATCTTCAAATGGGCAAATAAGAATTATAGATGAAGACAGACTTTGCTACCTTGTAGAATCTACAAGTAAAGGTGCATATGGCTTACGTACCATATCAAAGTCACTCCTGAAAGAATATATTGATTATTTTGAGAAACACCCCAACGCTTCAGCTAACGATGCTCGTAATGATCTGTCTGGACTGACTCAAATCGATAAGTTTGAATATGGATATACTTCCACATTAACTTTAATGGCCAAAATGGCTTTGGGGAAAGAGAAAATTATCAACATCTCAGGCAACAACAAACTACAGCATAAAAACAAGAAATCGCTTCAAATCATATTCTATGGCGCTCCAGAAACTGGTAAATCATACATTATCAATGAAACAACCAAAAACGAAAGTGTAATTCGTACCACATTCCATCCAGACAGTGATTACTCCACTTTTGTAGGAGCATATAAACCTACCACCATTCAAGTGACAATGCGTGATGTATCCGGACATAAAATTATTGAAGGCGGAAAAGAGGTTAAGGAGGATCGTATTGTGTACGAATTTGTAAACCAAGCTTTTCTTCAGGCCTACATACAAGCATGGAAATATTATGCTGAAACCGCTGTTGATACAGAACCACGAAAACAATATCTCATCATTGAAGAAATAAATCGTGGCAACTGTGCTCAAATCTTCGGAGATCTATTCCAGCTTCTAGACCGAAATGACACTGGATTTTCAGACTATCCCATTTATACAGACAACGATATGAGAAAGCAGCTTCTTAAAGCTTTTGAAGGGCTTTCTATTTCCCAATACGAAAGTATCAACAGTTTGTATAACGGACGCAACGTTATAGAGCAGGTACTCAAAGGAGAAATTCTGCTTTTGCCGAGTAATTTATATATTTGGGCAACAATGAATACCAGTGACCAATCGCTCTTTCCTGTAGATTCAGCCTTTAAACGCCGCTGGGAATGGCAATACATGCCTATTGGCAAAGGTTATGATGACAGCGGAAATGAATTAAACTGGAAAATATGTATAGGAACAAACGAATACGACTGGTGGTCGTTCATTGAAAAGATCAACCTTCAGATTGGTTCCACAACTAATTCAGAAGATAAGGAACTCGGCTTTTTCTTCTGTAAAGCCCAAAATAACCGTATCAGTGCAGAAACCTTTGTTGGAAAAGTCATATTTACCAGTGGAATGATGTGTTTAAAGACTATGGATTTGACAGTACTATTTTCAAAGACACAGATGGTAGCACACTTTCCTTTGACAAATTCTATAAAGCAGACCGCAATGGAAAAGCTATCGTACAAAACGAGAAAATTGACTTATTCCTAAATAATTTAGAAGTAGAAATGAGCGGTGATTCTGAAAATCTCTTTTTAGACGAAAACGGTAACACAGAAAATTCGCCGACAAAAGATTTTTCCAGATATTCTTTAAACGGAAATGGAAGTTACAGCAAAGGAGGAATCGTTTATGAAGCGATAAAGCTGTATGCTGAGAAGAATCCGGAAATGAGTGCACAAAAAATAGTTGAAGCATGGCTTTCACTTTCAATAAATATTTCTAATCTGATAGAAACAGATGAAATGTGGAATAGAAGAAAAGAACTGACTAAAGATGCCAGATTTGAATCAAAATCGAAAGCTCTTACCCTGCACAACGGAGAAATCATACACATTTCTAACCAGTTTAATGTAAACCGCATAGAAAACTTTATCAATTGTGTAAATGCACAAAATTGGAATATCAGAATTGAGAAATTATGAAAATCATCATAGAAGGACATAAATATTTTGCGGCAAAGGTAAAAGACATTCTCCATGGCATTGATGCCTTGGAAAATGTGGAAAGTTACGTAGTTCTGAATTACGTGGGGTATTTTTACAACACCCAAGTGCACGACTGCGTATTTATTTTGCCCAAAGTCCTTCTGGAAGATATAGACGGAAAAGAATTGGTTTTCGGGAAATATGAACCTGAAAACATCATTAATCTCGATACTAGCAATCTGCTTACTCAGAAGGAAAAGAACTTTATTTATGAGTTTTCTGTTTGGATTTACCGCACAATTGATGTATTCAGAACAGACCAGAATAACCAGACAGACATCGTATTTCATAAGAAAATTGTTCAGATAGGAAAAGGAAGCCGCAGGCTAAGCAACACATTTCTAGATATATTACTTTCTCTTATCCAGTTCAACAAGAATAACAGAAGTTTTTTCTTTTTCGTCTTAAAAAACCTGCATTCTGGGTATAATAAAATCAACTGGACACGTACCATAGGGACAACTACAGCTCTTGTACAGAACAATCGCCCTGTATACCTAAATCCCATTAACAAAAAACGACAGATAAATTTTGACGAAGAACTTCTGGTTATATTTTTTTCCATTCTGAATTACATAGGCGACCATTACGGGTTTACCAAAGAAATAGACTGTCACTTCAATCTAATTAAAGGCAAACAGTTTGATACATACCTAAATGGATTGGGTAAGGCTCGTCTGCTTCAAATAAAATACAAATACTTCTCCGACAAAGCACTGGAACTATGGAATCTTTGCTATGCTTTTTTTGATGCAGCCAGACAAGTCCAGATAAATACCGACCAGCAAGAATATCTTCTTGTAAAGAATTTCAATATTGTTTTCGAAGCGATTATTGATGAGCTTATCGGTGAAAAAGATATTCCTAACGGTTTGAAAGAGCAAGAAGACGGCAAAATGGTGGACCATATGTACACTTACAAGAGTCTGACAGCCACCGACGAACAACCTATTTATTACATCGGTGATTCTAAATATTACAAACGAGGCAATGCCATAGGACGGCATTCTGTTTACAAACAGTTTACCTATGCCCGTAACGTGATTCAATGGAACTTGAACCTGTTCATGAATGGCGAAGACGAGAAATTCTGCCTATCCAAGGCAAAAGGAGTCTCTAAATTACGGGATGATCTAACCGAAGGATATAACATTATCCCAAATTTCTTTATCAGTGCCCGACTTAATGAGGAGCTAGATTACAAAGAGGAATTGCAAATTACGGATAAACAACATACCCATTTCAACAACAGACAGTTTGACAACCGACTGTTCGACCGCGACACATTGCTTGTATGTCACTATGATGTAAACTTTCTTTATGTGGTGTCGTTGTATGCACGAAACAATGCCTTACAGAAAGATTCATGGAAAGCGGCAGTTAGAGAGAAATTCCGTCAGGAAATACAAAAGATACTGGAAGAAAATTTCCAATTTCATGCCATGAAAGCGCGTAGCGGGGTAAATGCGGAATCATACATCAAGGAGCACTTTCAAGAATTACTTGGAAAAATCTATACACCATATCCAGAAAAAGACATTTATTCATTGGCTCTCAGTAAAGATTTTCCAGATGAGAACCAAACTCTTCTAGATAAGCTAGGGAAATATTTTATTATCCAGAAATGTCAAATGGGAGAAGACCCGAAACCGATGTTTGAACAATACACTTCTGAAATAAGCGGCTTAGTTCCATCAGAGATAATTAATTCTGCAAAAAATGTATTTACAGGATTTATCCGTGTCAAAGATGAGGATTATGAGATTTTCCGCACCCATCAGGCTCAATTATACACGATGGAAAAGATTCCGTCAATTAATCTCATCGAGGTAAAATACTTCCTGCCTATGGTAGGTGGGAAAATTGACGGGTTCTATAAAATCAAAAGGCTTCAGTTCGGCAATTATAAGGATAAAGAGGGTAATACACAACCGTGTCTAAAATTCAAACTTGGAGAATATGTTCAAATTGGAAGTGTCTGGAAATCTATTTACGAGATAATGCGTCCGGGAGAAGTTATCTCTATTGAAAATATTATCAGAATGTATAACGGTATAAAATAGCAAATAAATGGATGTCCTTTCCAAAGACCAGCGACACAAAAACATGGCTGCAATTCATTCGGCTAACACCAAGCCGGAAATGATAGTCAGAAAGTATCTGTTTGTCCACGGATTCAGATATCGCCTGAATCATCCGCGTCTGCCAGGGCGTCCGGACATTGTACTACGAAAATACCGTACCTGCATTTTTATTAATGGCTGTTTCTGGCATGGTCATGAGGGTTGCAAATATTATGTTATACCAAAAACGAATACAGAGTTCTGGGCAAACAAGATCAACCGTAACATCGCACGCGACAAGAAGGTCCAAAAAGAACTGGCTAAAATGGGATGGCATTGTATCACAATATGGGAATGTGAACTGAAACCCCAGAAAAGAGAGCAGACACTTGTTTCGCTGGAATACACGCTCAATCACATTTTTTTAAAAGACCACACTGTCAACTATTATATAAACGAAGAAGAGGAAACATTAAGAGCTGCAGAAGATACAACCTGCTGCTACACTCCCGTCCCCTCAAAATAAACAGCTCCACTCGCCCATCCCACAATTTCAAAGCCGGATCGGGCATTCCTCTACCTCCAACATTCGTAAAAACTAAAAAAACAAAAAACGCACAACAGACAGAACATTCCTGAGCTGTGGGCTTTTATAAATAAAAAAGCCTATAGTTATGAAGATTACAAAATTTATCTTATGCATGGGAGCCTTGCTGACACTGAACCTGGTCCCCATACGCGCAATTGCAGGAAATGCAGGTATAGAGAATGGTGAAACGGTAATTTGCCGTGGTCAGGAATCGCATACATCTGGTCCAATGGTGCAAATTGGAGTAGATGCTCCCGACTTTCAGGCTACCAACGCAGAAATGAAGGAAGTCAGCCTGTCGTCTTTCAAAGGTAAGCGGGTTATTCTGAATATCTTTCCCAGCCTTGATACGCCTACGTGTGCCATGTCGGTCCGCCAGTTTAATGCCCGGGCTTCGGAACTGGAAAACACAGTTGTGCTATGTATTTCGATGGACTTGCCTTTTGCACAGTCGCGCTTCTGTACCGTCGAGGGGCTGGAAAATGTGATTCCGCTATCTGTTTTCCGCAGTCATGACTTTGTACAAGGATATGGTATTCAGCTTGCTGACGGTCCGTTAAGGGGACTGACGGCACGAGCTGTCATCGTAATAGACGAAAACGGCAAAGTGCGTTATACGCAATTGGTAAAAGAAGTTTCGAACGAACCCGACTACGAGGCTGCACTTCAAGCAGCAAACGAATTGTAAAGACTGAGGTCTTACAGTACGATTCATAAAAAACTGAACAAAAAACATACTATCGAGCATTGGTAAAAAACATTAATTTATTACCTTTGTTCGTATATGAAGGAACTGCTTCACATACTCCCCGCTCTGCTTGCTCTCTGTTTATGTGTTTCCTGCAAGGATACAAAAGCAAAGAGCAAGCGGATTGTGCCTGTCGGAATATTGGCTGATGGTGATCTTGCATTCCGGCGCGGTACCGGACTGCTGAGTCACGTGGTTACTTCTGCCAGCAAAGACGGGGTTTACTCGCACGTAGGAATCTTAAAACAGATTGACAATGAATGGTTCGTTATTCATGCTGTCCCCGATGAACCTGATTTTGAGGGTGACACCGACCGTGTAAAAACAGACCCGTTATCACATTTTTTCGCCGAGGACAGAGCTGTACGTGGCGCAATAGCCAGAATTATGGATGATTCTATTGCAGCTTCGAGGGCTGCACATACAGCCTGGGAGATTGCTCGAAAGGGAACTCTTTTTGATCATGATTACAATCTGGCAGATACTTCACAAATGTATTGTACCGAACTTGTAGAATTTGCCTACCAGAAAGCGGATATCTGTCTTTCGGAAGGAAGGCGTACGCAAATCAATGTTCCGGCAATGGGAGGAACATACCTCATGCCCGACGACATTGCAGCCAACAAACGATTAAAAATATTATACAGTTTTCCGTAAACTCAAGGTTTTTCTTTTCCTATATTCTATATTTATTAACTTTAAAATGTAAACACTATGATGAAACAACTGATTCGTTTGGGATTGATGCTGGTTGCTGTGCTAGCTATGGTATCGTGTACACCCAGTACACCTGGAACCGCACTGAAAAATTACATGTCGGCACTAAGCGACAAGGATTATGAGAAGTTCATTGACGGATGCAACATCTCTGAGGCTGACTCTGAGAAAGCTAAGGAAATACGCGAGGGGCTTATTGCCATGATTCAAGAAAAGGGGTCAAAGACTATTGAGAAAAAGGGCGGACTAAAAGAGATTGAAATTGTTTCTGAGGAAATGGCTGAAGACGGCAACTCGGCGATTGTCACTTACAAGCAGCATTATGGCGACGGAAGTGTCAAAGAAGATACTCAGAAAATGATAAAGGTGGATGGTAAATGGCTGATGGATATCGGTAAATAATGAATAGGTAATACAGAAAAGGGGCGTCGTAAAGCGCCCCTTATTTTTTACCGGCGTGCCCGTAGCTCCCAGAAGGCTACAGCTGAGGCTGCCGCTACATTCAGTGAGTCGACACCATGCCACATCGGTATGCGGACTACATAATCGGACTCTGACAGTACCTCGGCTGGAAGACCGTCGCCTTCGGTACCCATCACAATAGCCAAACGGGGGATTTCCTTAAGCTCCGGATAATCGATGGGAACGGAACGGTCGGTCAGAGCAAGGGAAGCGGTACAGACCCCCATTTCACGCAGCGAAGATACGGGACGGGGAAGCCATGTCCAGGGTACGAGAAAAACGGAGCCCATCGACACGCGTACGGCACGGCGGTTCAAAGGGTCGCACGAGTGTACTGCACCCCAAAAGTTAGACACAAAACTTTTGGGGTGTTTTTTATGAAGTA
>OOCY01000211.1_pt1 | contig 59021 bp, 51 predicted proteins | sample 1671291 | NCBI WGS metagenome assembly OOCY01 (sample SAMN06348141, study PRJEB24527) | human gut metagenome | biome: human gut; feature: ankylosing spondylitis patient; material: feces | host: Homo sapiens | place: China | collected 2015-10 | reverse complement strand
TTTGCTTTTGTTTGTACCTCAGATACATTTTAATAGATTATGAAAAATCTGTTTTTCTGATGCGGATATAATTGTGCAATATTTTAAATTTGCTCATTTATAGTATATGAATAAATAAAATAAAGAGAGGAAAATATGTTTATATTATCCCCTCTTTATTTTTATTAAACTATAAAAGCGCAAATAAAGAAAATTGAGTATTAAAGATTTTTAAGAAAATCATTCAGACGCTGATTAAGTATTTCTATTCTTACTCTTAAATCTGCATCATTTTTTATTATTGATTTATTACTTTTTATTGTGTCAAAATTATTTTCAAATAGTGTTAATGCCTGTTCTGTTTTGGCTATTGATGATATTCTTTTTAATTCACTATCAGAAATAGATGTTTTTCTTTGTTCTTTTTCTTTTTGTAACTGCTTCATTTTTTCAATATTGGTTTCTAAACGAGCTTTTTCCTTTTCAGCCTTGTTTTTAGCATCTGTCATATAACGAAGTTTTTCTTCAACACTATCACTATCTTTTGGCTCTTCAGGTTTTGTGGATGATATCTGGTTAATCTTTTCTTCAAGCACTTGTAAGGTTTGATTTTTTTCATTAAGCTCTTTTAATACAGAATCTAATTCTTTTTTATATTGTTCAGCTTCTTTGGCGCGCTCTTCAGATAATTTTTTAATTGATTGGAATTCAGCGTTTTCAATATCACCATTCTTTTTTATTATTGTAAGAATACTTTTCTGAGCATCTTCATCTAACTTTCCGAACTTGTCAGCCTGATTAAGATCTATACCATTATTATTAAGAAGTTCACTTAATTCAGGTATGAGCTTTTCTGCTGTTGTATATTTTCTTGCCTGTCGTTCAGATATATTCAGCTGCTTTGCAATTTCAGCATTTATATTTTTGATTTCACCTTTGACTTTTTTGGCTTCGTATAGTTCCTTAAGTCGGCTGACTTCCCATCTTTTTACTTCCATTGAGGATTCTCTTACATCGTGATTAGCAGATATAAGCATAATTTCCTCATCTATCTCAGTTATTTCAGATTTTTCTATCTTACATGGTATACCAGCAGGGAAAAGCTGATTATACTCTTTATCAGTCATACTTGATATTGCGTGATATCTTCGTTCTCCAGATACAAGTCGATAAGTGTCATTATCTGAATTATATAATACAGATAGATTATGTCTTAATCCATTTATAATAATACTTTCTTTTAAGGCTTCTATGCCATCTTGAGTATACATTTCATTTTTTGGGTTAGAAACAATTTTTTCTTTGGGAATATATTGAAAGTTATATTGAGTTTTTGCCTGTATTTCCTTTAGCTTTTCACCACCGTCAGAATTCAAAATACCTGGTTTTGTTGCACCAGCACTAAATGATTTCTTTGCCATTACTTCTTCTCTCCTTTCAGATATTTAGCAAGTTCTCTAAAATGTTTATTATCCATCAGACCAAGATAATTAACAAGTTCTATATAATCCTGAGCAGCTGTGCATCTTTTGTCATATGTCAGTAATGGCTCAAATAAAGTATTTGATTCATTAACAGCTATACAATTTCTAATAGATACAGGTAAGAATTTATCTCCAAACATATTTTCGTAACTTTCATACATTTGCTTATATAAAGTTGTTCTACCAGCAACTCTTGTCATAAACATTCCTGCAAATTCAATAGATAATGCATACTTAGCATTAAGGTCTTCAATTGTATCAAAAAGTGACATTAATCCATCATAAGAGAAGTTATCAACACATATAGGTGTGATTATTTTATTGCTTGCACATATAGCACAGGTAGTTAAATATGATTTAAATGGAGAATTATCGATAATAATGTAGTCATAATCATCTTTTAATAATTCAAGATTATACTTAAAACATAATTCTACATTAGAGTCCTTACTTTCATCATATATTTTGTAGATTAAAGTGTTGAGAACCCTGGATGCACATAATATAGAAATATTTTCATAATCAGTAGCAGATATATAGTTTTTAACTTCAGACTTGTCGTTTAACTTTGAACAAAACAATTGTTCATAGTCTTCTTCATTTCCTTCGTCAGTTTTTCCAAACATTTTTGAAGTATTCATCTGTGGATCTAAATCTATTAATAGTATAGAATATCCAGATATTGCTAATATTTGTGCAATAGATATGGCTGATGATGATTTACCAACGCCACCTTTTTCATTGATTAAACTTATTATTTGGCTCATTATTTTCCTTCTTTCGATTTATTATAGATTTATTATACAATACTTTTGGATTAAATCAATGTTTAATAATGTTTTTTTTCATATTTTTTCAATATATGAATGAAATTTTGTTAATTGGATTATATTTTTTGAACTCAGTTCAAATTCTAGTTTGATATATATTGTTAAATAAAGAAAAATATATAAAAGTAAGTTATTTATGCGAATTTAGATTCGCAACTATAAATGAGCAAATTTAAAATATTGCACAAGTATATCCTCATTAAAAACAGATTTTTATAATCTATTTAAATGTATCTGAGGTATAAACAAAAACAAATTATTTTTGTGCATTTTTCTGTATTTGCTCATCTATAATTTGCTATATATTATTATATATAAAACACCACTTTACCACTTTGTAAATTATAGACTTGATGTCAAATCAGCTATCTTCAAATCAGTTGTTTTAAAAACTTTGTCACGGTATTGGACAAAGTCTTCATCCTGATAAGGCAGAATATTCATAGCACAATAACTGATATGAAAAAGTTGTAAAGTGGTTTTAATGTAAAAAATATGAGAAATTCTTTCGCTATTATAACGATATAATACAATATAGTTTATAGCATAAAATTATACTGGAGAGAATAATGGAAATTGAACTGAGTTCAAAAAATAGTGCAATAATAAGTAGAAACCAATATAGTATTATAGTTAAAAATTAAGTGGATGGTGTAAGAGATATATTAAGTACATCACATAAATATAAGAATGTAGAAATAATAGCGTGAGCATTGTGCATAGATTATATACATTTAAATATTGTAATATTGCCAAAATTCAGTAAATTAAGATTTATGGTACATTTATTGGAAAATTCATTGATGATATATGATATACAACCAGAATTACAAAGGGGATAAATCATTCTGGGCAATAGTATATTATCATAAAAACATTGGTATTATTATAGAAGAGGCAATAAAAAATATGTAAAAGAGCATACAGAAGAAACAAGAAAAGAAGAACGAAGAAGTACCACTTTATAGTAGATTAGCAAGAGTACTTACGATACCGTCCTCATTTTTTAGTGAGTAGCAACATAGCCTTTATGAAAGCTGATATTAAACTACAACTTAAAATGGTAATTGATAACTTCTGGTGTATAGGAGAATGTTATATATAAAACCAGAGATAAAAGTTAATCATTACTTTAAATAATGGTTACTAATCTCAGATATTATAAATAACTACTTCAGAGCAGATATAAAATAGGATGGTACAAATAAAAAAGTGAACTCAGTTCATAAAAAGGTAAATAAAATATAATACTTTTATTGCACAGACTCATTTTTAAAATAATGATTTGTGACAAATTTATTATAAGAAAGTTGTGCAATGTATTTTCTTATGCAAATATATAAAGGAATGTATTAGGTTATTATTTGATTTATAACCATCATGAATTCTATCCATTCCGCCTGGATACATTACAAAATAATTGTGAACTCAGTTCAGAATATAATTAATAAAGTAAAATTATTTTGAATTATGTAGTCTATCATTGATGCCGTAGGTCCAGTTCAGACTTTTTTTCTGCCACATGCGATATCCAGGTGAAATTGATAGATAGGAAATTTTTCTATTATTAAACACAGGTACACAAAACATTATTCTTACAAAACAGTGTCCATTCAGGTAATTGGAACCATTATGTGCAGCATGGTCAAATAATTTTGAAACATTTTCAAATTTTGTGACGGATTTAGATACCACAGTATCATTGACACATAGAAATACAAGCTGTTTCTACAATAAATCTGGTATCAGCTTTAAAGCAATCCAGACAATTGTATTCATAAATATGTAATAATCAACCTTCTCATAGGAACAAACATAATTAAATGCATTTAGTGTTTGCTTTGTTATTCCGGATAAGAAATGTTTATACAGAAAACATATTGAATGCGCTGATTCCAACGTAAGTATGGATAGTATAAGCATAAACAGGGTATCCGCTGTTGGAACAGGAAAAGTTTCAAAATAAATCAAAAAATAATTATAAAGCCTATCAATTTATTATTTCGTTGTATAATAATTTTGTCGTACTGGGTCACTTTTCTTTGTGATGTTTTAGGCAAATTAATTGTACATTACAAAGTTCTGTACGGCATTTTTATGTAAAAAGTTGTAAAGTGGTGTTAAGATATATAAAATTAAAAAATGAACTCAGTTCACTTTTAGACTTTTAATTAGAAAATGTATAATGGATTTAATCTAAAACAATGAAAAGGAAAGTGCTCATGCTTAGAAATAACTGTCATATTACTAATAGATAAATATAGCGATTTGTTTATAAGTAGATGTTGGGGTCAAAAGCCCACAACTATGATACCTACGGATTGTTTCGCGCTATGTACTCCCACGTCTACGCTCCGCTTCGGTCTGTGCTAAACATGTGCCACTGGCACATAGCACCCTACCCAATATTCGCATATCGTGGGATTATCATCCCACTTTTATGTTCATATCGGGGAGGGTTACAAGGTCATTCACCCACCTATGAGCAAGCTCATGTGGGGTTAGACCTTTTGACTCTGGTATCATAAAATAAATTATTTTTATTTGTGGTTGAGCTGCATATCGCTATATTACCTCTCGAAAAAATATATTTTTATCACCATTCGCTATTACTAAATTAATATATTAACTATTAGGCGTTTGCGAAACGCCAAAAGCCACATAAATGCTGACTTTTTTGTTTTTGTAATTTTGTTTTTCCTCACAAAGTTTTAAATTTTCATGTCTATTTTATACAAAAAATATTTTTAAAACATCGAACTTAAAATCTATTTTTGTACAAAATACATATATTTTAGTTATTGAATTTCGCAATTACCTATATTAACTATAAATGAGCAAATTTAAAATATTACACGAATATGTCCACGTTAGAAAGACATATTTTCCATAATCTATTGAAATCTATATAAGACACAAACAAAAGTAAATTATCTTTGTGCATTTTTTGTATTTGCTCATTTATACACCAGTTTACAATTTTATAAATGATAGATTTGCTGCCAAATAAGCTGTTTTAAAGCCTTTGTCATAGCATTTGATTTTATGTGCGTTTCGATATTTTTCACGAAAGTGGCAAAAAATATCTGGCTGCTGATATCCTTACTTATCTCAAGAAGAAAATACTGTACACTTTTGGTACGGTATTGGACAAAGTATGCATCTTGATAAGACAGAATATTCATAGCACAATAATTGATATGAAAAAGTTGTAAAGAGGTGTCATTTATAGATATTAACTATAAATGAACGGAATAAAAAACATATGTTCAAGTTCCACGTGAAACATATGTCTGCTCAGTAATCACAACTCTAAGTATTTATTTACATGGATAAGTTATTTCCTACTACATAAAAAGCTTCCATCTCAAAAAATATTTCAAGAATTATTAGCTTTCTAATCTGAACTTAGAAGTTTATAATTCTAACACCACTTTATAAATGATAGACTTGATGCCAAATAAGCTGTCTTCAAATCAGCTGTTTTAAAGGCTTTGTCACAGCATTTGGTTTTATGTATGTTTTGATATTTTTCTTGAAAGTGGCAAAAAATTTGGCTGCTGATACCATTACTAATGTCAAGACAAAAATACTGTACACTTTTGGTACGGTATTGGACAAAGTATTCATCCTGATAAGGCAGTATATTCATAGCACAATAACTGATATGAAAAAGTTATAAAGTGGTGAAGCTTAAAAAGCTCATACGAGAATTGAGCAGTTTTCTTAAATAATATTATAGGGCTTAATCAGAATAGTATGTTGATTTAAAGTTAAAAATAAAGTTATAAACATGTGAATTTAAAATATTTATAAATTATGCTTTTTTTTGTAGCAAATAAAAATATAAAATTATATAATCATTAAGCAAAAGCGAATTACGGAGTGTTTGATTATGATATATAGGGAAAAATACAAGGTTGAACTAGAAGATATAGGGATGCATAATAGAATATCCAACAAAAGGATAATAACAATAATGGAAGATGTTGCCGCAGCGCATTCTGATTCGGTTGGGTATGGTGTTAAAGAAGTTGGGCAGACTAATTGTGCATGGGTTTTATTGGATTGGAAGATAAAAGTGGTTAACAGACCTGAATATAATACACATATAGAAGCATTTACGTGGTCAAGAAAAAGTGATAAGTTGTGTGCTTATAGAGATTTTGAGCTTCGTGATAATAACGGAAATGTGTGTGCTTTAGGGACATCACGCTGGCTGTATATGAATCTTATCCGAAGACGGCCAGTAGTGCTTAATCAGCAGATGAATGAGATATATGATACAGAAGAAGGCAAGATGGTCTTTGATGAGGAAATATGTAAGATAGATACGGAAATAGATGCTGGTAGTAATGATAATATAAAGGAAATTATTGAAAAAACATATAAAGTGGAACGAAGAGATATGGATATTAATGGTCATATGCATAATGTGAGCTATATAGAAGCTGCATATGAGGTAATACCAGAGGATATCTATAAAAATCATGAGTATTCTGACATAAGAGTTGAATACAAGAAAGAAATTATGGAAAATCAGGAAATTAAAATTAGATGTATAGTGTTTAAAAATAATGGTTGCCTGATAACTATGGAATCGGAAAATAAACTTCATGCTGTTATAAAACTTTCATGAGCTTATATCTGATAGTGTAGATGTACATATAAATATTAAGAAAAACTAAGAAAATAAATGTATGAAAATGTCAAAATACATTTGACAAAAGAGAATTATTAATATATACTAAGCAAGATTTGATTGACAAACTAAGTTGGTTTGTTAATGTATTAGTAAGTTTAATAAATAAAAAATGCAATTAATGGTTGATATTATTAATAGTAACATATATAATAATATTAGTTTTAAGAATATCGTTAGTACATATAAAGACTTGAGATAAAGAGATTTTAGAAGTCATATGTTTTGATGGTAAGTTTTGTATTTTTTATGTTTTTTGAATAATTCTATTGACATTTTGATAATATAATTGTATAAGATTATATGATAATCATACGACAAGATAGATATTATATTTTGATATTTGTTTTGTTTGATTATTTAGCTAATTAATCAATTTACTGATTTATCAAGTGATTGATTATTTGTTAGTTATTTGTTTTGGACAAAGGTATATTGGACAATCTCCAAAACCAATATACTTGACTATATTTCTATCCCCTCTACTCATCCCCGGTCACCCCAGACCGGGGAACTTTTTTGTTAATTCAGGTCATCTTTGGTTATATCTATAAATGAGCAGATACAGAAAATATACAAAAATAATTAGCTTTTGTTTGTACCTCAGATACATTTGAATAGATTATGAAAAATCTATTTTTCTAACGTGGACACATTTGTGCAATATTTTAAATTTACTCATTTATAGATCATATCTTAAAGTGTGTTTGTTTTACATATCCGCAGATGATACAATACATTTATGATTATGTTATTCATGGTCTTCCTGATTGTACAGTTATATTTATAACTATAAATGAATAATTTAAAATATTGTACGATTATGTCCGGGTTAGAAAGATGTACCTTGCTATTTGGATGAGATTATGCAGTATTTCTGATTTACTCATTTATGGTTTACAATAAGGATAATGTTTTCTGTATGCTGTATTCGGATAAGAGAAATCTGTTGGACTTGTACAATGCGCTGAATAATTCGTCACATACGGATATTGATAATCTGACAGTAACTACGCTTAAGGGCGGAACATATATGAAGTATAAGAACGATGCTTCGTTTGTGTTTAGCTATGAATTGTATATGTTTGAACAGCAGTCATCGATTAATTTTAATATGCCGCTTAGATTTTTTCATTATGGTTCGGAAGTGTACAGGGATATGTTTCCGAATAATGTCCTGCACAAAAAGAGTATGCTTAAGATACCGACACCGCATTTTATCACATTTTATAATGGAAAAGAGAAGATGAAGGAGCGTGTTAAGATATTGAGGCTGTCAGATATGTTTGAGCAGAAGACGGATAATCCTGAGCTTGAGCTGATAGTTACTGTCATTAATATTAATCCGGAATATGAGAGTGACAATGACAGCAGGACTGATAAGGAAGAGCCTATTATCGGTGATGAAAGTAAGGATGTTTTTGTTAAAAATGCACTTGCAAATGCAGACATACTTAACCGATGTAAGTCTTTAAGGGATTATATGACATTTGTTAATAAGGTTCGTAATAAGACGGATGTTTATGAAATGGACGTAAAGGAAGCGGTAACGGAGGCGGTGGATGAAAGTATTAATGCATATTTTGATACTTACATTATTCATAGAAGAAAGAGCTTACTATCATACAGCTTGTATGGAGTATAGCTCTTTTTTTATGGGATATACAATTCTCCAATCTTAAATAAAAATTCTAAGTAATAAAAAATAAGCAATACAAGAAAATTACTCAAAAATATATAAAATAACTCAAACTTCGCACATTAAAATGTGCCCATGCACCTTGAAAATTCAATAATAACTGGCATAAAAATAGCGTGAAACCAAAGGTTTTGCTATAATTGAGTTGTCGAAAAACAATTACAAACCGGAGGCTCATGCTATGAATAAAAGTATAACACAAGCGACTCAAAATGATAAGCAGATTTCTGAATCTATCAAACGATTTTTCACAAGGGTTCATATTTCCTCAGCCTTGAAAGCGGTCAATGCCTACAAAAGGAAAGGCACTACTGTAACGGAGATTATTCAATACATGTTTCTGCTGATTTTCTCCAACAGAAGTATTTATATGAGTCTGCTCACAGGAAAAAATACCCCTAATTTTGCAAAAGATACCGTGTATCGTTTTATGAAAATGGTTCAAATTAACTGGATGCATTTATGAATGCACTTCCTGAATTGTTAAAAACGAAACTGCAAGTTGCTTAAGGTCTGAACATTGACAACTTAATAACTGCCAGGTATTGAATTTTCAAGGTGCATAGTTAAAATTCATGTGCGAAGTTTGAGTAGTATTATTTAAATATGTCTTAATAATGTTGACAAAATCTGTAAAAATTAGTAAAAAACAGGTAAAAATTGAGTTACAAAAATTAAGTAATGTGATATAATTAACAAATAAATGTAAGTAGATAATATATGTTTACATATTACTGATAATATACAGGGAGGATTTATTATGGAGCAGGATAATAACATAATTACAGCATCCATAGAAGCTGAAAGCGTATCAGCACATACAAAAGAAAAGAAAGTATCAGGGTTTAAGAAAAGATTTGGGAAGAAAAAAAGAAAATCTGCCACTCAGATAAATGAAAGTAATAATGGCGTTAATCAGATAGATGGTACATATGAAGCAGCAGGAGAAGGAGATGTAACTACGGATGCATCTGCTTCTGTGGATACAAAGAAGTCTTTCAGAAAAAAGTCTTCAAAGGCAAAGAAAGCATTTAATATTTATAGGGATAATACAGGCGATGGAAGTAATAACACTGCAAAGCAGGGAGAAAGCTTTATGAGAGGCATTAAAACCAAGCTTATAATTACTTCACTGCTTCCTACGGTTGTAGGTGTAATAATTGTACTTATAGTTGCTGTTATTAATATCACACAGGGTATGAATGAACAGGCTGTCAATGGTCTGACACTTCTGGGTGAGTCTACGAAGGCAAGTTATGAGAATGCTTATATGGGTGACTGGCGTGTAGATAATAATGGTAATATGTTTAAGGGAGATACGAATCTTTCACAGAAGCAGGATGGAATTGATAAGTATATAACTGATAATGATGCGGATCTTGCAGTATTTATTGGAGTAGATTGTAAGCTGACATCTTTAAAAGATTCTAATAACAAGAGAATGTTAAGCCTTAAGGCAGATGAGAAGATATGGGAAACTGTTAAGTCAGGTACTATATATACAACTTCACATGTTGATATTGATGGAACTGAATATACAGGTGTGTATATTCCGCTTAAGAACTTTAGTGGAAGTGTTGTCGGTATGATGTTTTCTGGACAGCCAAGAACTGATATAACTTCATTTATTATGAATAAGATTATAACACTTATAGTAATATCACTGGTAGTATTTATAGTTGTTATTGTAGGAGCATTTTCAGTATCAAGCAGAATTGCAAATGCACTTATTTCAGTTAACAAAGTATTTATTTCCCTTGCAGACGGTGACCTTACAGGAGAAGTTAATCCTGCACTTCTTGCAAGAAAGGATGAGATAGGACAGATGGCTAAGTCTGTTCAGGTACTTATTGACAAGTTACATACTATTGTCACAGGCTTACAGAGTACAGCTGCCGCACTTCACAGTGCAGGTGACAGCATGACTAACACTGCAGGACAGTCAAGCAAGGCTACAGAAGAAATATCAAGTGCAGTTGAGGACATATCAAAGGGTGCAATCGCACAGGCGGAGGATATACAGAATGCATCAGCCCAGATTGCCAATATGGGTGAACTTATAAGTGGAATTGTAGAAAAGGTTGCTAATCTTACACAGGCGGCAGACACTATGAGTAAGGCAGGCGATACATCTATGAATACTATGGTTCTGCTTTCTGAGTCTAATGATAAGACTAATGAATCTATTGATAAGATTGCAAAACAGATTAATTTAACTAATGAGTCAGTTGGTAAAATCGGTCAGGCTGCATCGCTTATTACTAATATAGCAGACCAGACAAGTCTTCTTGCGCTTAATGCTTCGATTGAATCAGCAAGAGCAGGTGAGGCAGGCAGAGGCTTTGCAGTTGTAGCTTCTGAGATACAGAAGCTGGCATCACAGTCAGATGAAGCCGCAGGAGAGATTAAGGATATTATTGAAAGACTTCAGAAAGAGTCACAAAAGACTGTTTCTGATATGAATGATACTAAGGTTCTTATTAATGAGCAGATGGATAATCTGAATGCAACTAAGGACAGTTTTGTAGATGTGAGCGATGGTATTGCAGTATCAAGACAGGAGACTTCTGTTATCGAAAGTAACGCGGATTCTTGTAATGAGGCAAGAAAGCAGATTGATGATGTTGTAACTAATCTGTCAGCAATATCACAGCAAAATGCAGCTTCTGCACAGCAGACAACAGCATCTATGGAAGAACTTTCAGCAACTATTGGTACGCTTGCAGATACAGCTAATGACCTTATGAAGATATCAGAGCAGCTTAATATGGAAGTAAGATTCTTTACAGTAAGGTAAGAAATGCTTAACAGCGCGAATTTACGAGTATAAAGATGAAAAATAAATAGTGAATATTAAGAGGAAGGCAATAGTGAGTATGTCATTATTGCCTTCCTCTTATATCATAATTCGCAAATTATTGTTGTTACACCCTATAATCCGCACTATCGCGCTCTTTTTCCTGCTTAGCAGATTGCTTGGATTGTTCGTTTGTTAATTCATTTGAAAAGTAAATGCCTGATTTACTCCTCAGTTCTATCAATAACTTCACCAGTGTCAGGGTTTACAGATATTCCGTTGACCTCAAGCCGTTCATCAATCTGGATGACAAGGCACTGTTTTCCATCTATAAGACGGGTTTCTACAAGGTCTGTTTTATCAGGATTAATCTTTATAACAACGTCAGGTGTCTTTACCTCAAACTTTCTTGAAGGAGTTATGTTAGCAGCGGCAAGTCGTCCATTTTCACCTGCAGCCATCTCAAAGTGTTCTTCAAAGTCTGTAAGGCGTTCATCAGAAACACCACTACGCTCTAATATTTCTTTAACCTCTGTCTTATCAAGCATTACAGGGGCACTTGATACAGCCTTATGTTCTTCAATAACTTCATTCAGGTTATCGTGGATATTCTTTACCGTTTCATAGTTACAATCTTCACCGAGTGTTTCAGTTACAAGATTATTAAAGGTTTCTTTCTGGACATCGGCAGGAAGAGGAACTTCACAACTAAGAACTGAGTTCAGAAATTCCTGCTGGAAGTCGTCTGTATCTTTACAGTGGAATAGTATACTTTCATCATCAGTACTTCTGTTATTGAAAGCAGGAAATAAAAATGCGATATCAGGGTTATCCACCATATGGCTCTGTGTCTGGTTATGAAATGCCTTATCATTCTCAAAGTACCCAAGACCAGCCTTAGAAAGTGTAACCGGGCATATACAGCATAATATGTAGTTATATACCTCATCAGAGGCATCATCCATAGCAATATTGTCAGCCGTAACACCGGGAATATCATATGTCTGGTTTACGATAAGAATAAGATAGTTGCCAGGATAATAGTAGCTGGTAATTATCTTGTCGTATAACTGGTTAAGAAGGTTATCATCATTCAGCTCACATTTTCTGAGTTCAAGAAGAAAATCTCTCTGCTGGTCTTTTCCGTAAGCATCAAGTGTAAACTTCATATCAATCAGGTTTCTGCCCGGCGTTCCGGAAAGACATTTTTTAAGAATGTCAATATACTTGTGGCGTTCTTCCTCAGGAAGATTAAGAAATGTTTCATTAAATGTTGTTACCTTATTTTTCTCTCCATCTACATAGCAGCCACATAATCTTAAGATACCGCAGTCTTCAATGTTAAACTGGGATTTTATTTCATTTATTTCTTTACGTGTCATAAATATAACTCTCCTTTTATTATCAGATTTTGAATAACTCTGAAAAGTAGCATTAATATTCCTGTTTTTGTACTTTAACAGGATAGTATTATTATTTTACCACAGAAATGTGTCTGAAACATCAGGCATATTAATTATATTTGTCAATTTTATATGGCGGATAAATCTCATTAAGAAAATGTGTAGTATTTTTTAATTGATTTTAAATAGTAATCTATAAATGAGCAAATTTAAAATATTGCACAAGTATGTCGGCGTTAAAAAACAGATTTTTCATAATCTATTGAAATGTATTTGAGGTACAAACAAAAACAAATTATTTTTGTGCAATTTTTTGTATATGCTCATTTATAGTAGTAATGATAATTTTGCAAGTTTCACAAGATTAAAAGTATTATTAAAGTATATATGAATGTTTAAAGAAGTAAAGAGTATATTTACGAGAGTATATTATACTTAATAAAATGATTGTAATATTATAAAATTGGATGTATAATAAGATAAATATATTAAATATAACAAATTATAGGTGAGTAAATAAAGAAAAGTTGCAAAATGATAAGGATATATCCGAATTTACATAGATTTTACATAAAACAACAGATAGAATTCATATATAAGATGTATAATAATTGTTAAACATAAGTAAGTATAAACAGAATTTATAATAAAATGATTTTACATGAGAATAACATGAGAAGAATAGGAGGCAGACGTATGAAGATTGGAATGTTAACAAGTGGTGGTGACTGTCAGGCTTTGAATGCAGCTATGAGAGGTGTTGCAAAGAGTTTATATAATAAGATACCAGATATAAAGATATATGGTTTTCTTGATGGATATAAGGGGCTTATCAATAATAACTGCAAGGTTATGAATGTTGATGACTTTTCAGGAATATTGACAATCGGAGGCACTATTCTTGGAACTTCAAGAACTCCTTTTAAGAAGATAACTGAGCCGGATGAGAATGGCAAAGATAAGATTGTATCTATGAAGAAGACTTATAAGGAGCTTGGACTTGACTGCCTTGTTATTCTTGGTGGCAATGGAACTCACAAGACAGCTAATCTGTTGAGCGAAGAAGGTCTTAATGTAGTTACACTGCCTAAGACTATTGATAATGACCTTGTTGGTACGGATGTCAGCTTTGGTTTCCAGTCAGCGGTAGATATTGCTACAAGCACTATTGATTGTATACATACAACAGCAGCCTCACACAGCAGGGTATTTATAGTAGAGCTTATGGGACATAAGACAGGCTGGCTGACACTTCACGCAGGTGTAGCGGGCGGCTCAGATGTTATTCTTATTCCAGAAATTCCATACGATTTAGATAAGGTTGTAGAGGCTATTAATAAAAGAAGCAGCCAGAAGAAGCATTTTACAATACTTGCAGTTGCAGAGGGTATTATATCAAAGGAAGAGATGGAATTTACCAAAAAGGAGCTTAAGGAGATAAGAAAGAGAGAGCATTTTCCATCAGCAGCATACAGGATAGGTGCCGGTATTATGGAAAGAACAGGTCAGGAGGTAAGAGTTACAGTTCCGGGACACGTACAGCGTGGAGGAAGTCCTTGTGCATATGACAGGGTACTTGCATCAAGACTTGGCGCTAAGGCCGCAGAGCTTATTATGAATGAGGAATATGGCTATATGGTATGTGTTAAGAATAACCAGATGGATAAGATTGCATTAAGAGAAGTTGCCGGCAAGTTAAAGACAGTCAATCCTGATGCTGGAATAATAAAAGAAGCAAAGGCGATGGGTATATGTTTTGGAGATTAAAGGCAATAAAGTTTCCATTTAAAAGGAAAAAAGATGAACAGCAGACTGTTATTGACGTAAAATCTGTGGAAACAGCTAAGGAACGCATAAAGGCGGCAATTGAACCAGCGCAGGTAAAAAAATCAGATGTTAATGTAACGGCTAAGAAACAAGCATCAGAAAGTGTAGATGTCATAGAAGTTTCAGGGAATCATCCGGAGAAAGAGAATAATCAATCAATGGAAAATGACGGGAACGACATTACAAAGCCAGAAACAAAAGAAACTGGGAAACAGAGGGTGGATATGGAACAATATAATAAGTTTGATAAAAATGAAATTATAAATGAAACAACAGATAAAATAAAACAGGAAGAACAGGTAAAACAGCCTATGGAAGCTAATAGTATAAAGAGCGCCGAACAGAATGTTGTCAGTGCGCATAAGAATTTAAAAGAAATTGAGGAAAATTATCGTAAGAAGGGTGAGAAGCTGCCTTTTTTTGCGAACAGAGAGTTATCATGGCTTAAGTTTAATGAAAGAGTTATAGATGAAGCTGATGATAAGAGAGTTCCTTTATGTGAAAGATTAACATTTGTTTCTATATTTAACAGCAATCTTGATGAGTTCTATATGGTAAGAGTTGGTTCGTTGTATGACCAGATGATTCTTGCGAAGAAGAGCAAACAGGAATTCATAACAGGATTTGACAATAAGTCAATGATGACGGCAGAGCAGCAGTTAGATGCTGTATTTGCAGAAACAAGAGAATTGTTACATAAGAAGGATAAAATATATGCAAGACTTATGTATGAATTTGACAGTCAGGGAGTTAAGCTTATAAGCTTTAATGATGTGGAGTATTCAGATGCAGTATATCTTGAGAATTACTTTAATAAGTCTATACTTCCTATACTTTCACCACAAGTTATAGGAAAGAAAAATCCGTTTCCATTTCTTAAGAATAAGGAGATATATGCAGTAGCCCTTCTTGGTTCTAAGAATAACGACAAGATAGGTCTTGTACCTTGCAGTAACGGGATATTTGACAGACTTATACCGATTCCTTCAGACAGCAGAAAGTATATGCTTGTTGAGGAGCTTATACTGCATTTTCTGCCGAAGATATTCAAGAAGTACAGTGTTAAGAGCAAGTCGCTTATAAGAATAATAAGAAATGCTGATATAGATATGGATGAGGCATTTTTTGATGAAGATATGGACTACAGGGACACTATGGAGCAGCTTATAAAAGAAAGAAGAAGATTGTGTCCTGTTAAGTTAGAGTATTCAAGGGTGCTTGATGATAAGGTTATATCTGAGCTCTGCAAGGAGTTGAAGCTTGGCAAAAAGCAGGTATTTTATTCGGAGTCACCACTTGAGATGTCATTTATATCAAAGATACAGGATGACTTAAGAGGCAGAAGAGAATTATTCTATGAAAGAAGAGTACCACAGAATTCAAAGCAGTTGGATATAAAGCAGCCAATTATGGACCAGATAGCCCAAAAGGATGTGCTGTTAAGTTATCCATATGAAAGTATGCATCCACTTATTAAGCTGCTTAACGAAGCTGGAAGTGATGACAGGGTATTATCTATCAAGATGACTCTTTACAGGGTTGCCAAGAACTCACAGATAGTTGAGGCTCTTATAGAAGCGGCTGAGAATGGTAAAGAGGTTGTTGTACTTGTTGAACTGAGGGCAAGATTTGATGAAGAGAATAATATAGAATGGTCAAGACGTCTTGAAGAGGCTGGATGTAAGATTATATATGGAATAGAGCATATTAAGGTACATTCAAAGCTATGCCTTATAACATATAAAGATGGTGAGGACTTTAAGTATATAACTCACGTTGGAACAGGTAACTTTAACGAAAAGACAGCCAAGCTCTACACAGACCTTGCGCTTATTACCTCTGATGTAAATATTGCAAGAGAAACAGCAGATGTGTTCAATAATCTTGGACTTGGAGATGTAGTTGAACATACAGAACATTTGCTTGTTGCACCTAAGTGCCTTCAGAATAAGGTTCTTGAGCTTATCGATGATGAGATTAAAAAGGCTCAGAATAGTGAAGAAGCTTATATAGGTATAAAGATTAACTCTCTTACTGATAAGACTATCATAGAAAAGCTTGTTGAGGCCTCTATGAGTGGTGTTAAGATAGATATGGTCATAAGAGGTATAAGCTGTATGGTGGCTGGAATAGAAGGCTATACAGACAATATTACAATTACAAGTATTGTAGGAAGATTTCTTGAACATTCACGTATATATATATTTGGCAAAGGTAAGACTGCAAAGATATATATATCATCAGCAGATTTTATGACAAGAAATACAATCAGGAGAGTCGAAGTTGCTACTCCTGTATATGATGATGGCATAAAGGAAAGAATTCTGCGTATGTTTAACACAATGCTTTCTGATAATGTCAAGGCAAGAATTATGGCTAATGATGGTAATTATTATAAGAAGGATGCGGCGGACGGAGTATCAAGGCTCAATTCGCAGGAATATTTTTATGATGAAGTTGTAAAGAAGGCACAACAGAATTAGATTATGGAATATATAAAATATTTATTAACTGCTTGAATTTATTTTTGAATTTGATACACTTTATAAGTATGTTAAATAATAGACACAAAAGTAAAGGATGGCATATATGAAACCAGCGGTATTTTTTCATAATTTTTTTGGACATCTGAATACTATTAATCATCACAAGTTTCAGGTTATGAAGAACTGCTTCAGGGTAGGGCTTTATAAGCAGGGACTATTGCACGATATGTCGAAGTACAGCTTTACGGAGTTTATTCCGGGTGTGAAGTATTATCAGGATGGAAACAGAAGTCCGAATAATGCGCAAAGAGAGGCAGAGGGCTGTTCGACAGCGTGGCTTCACCATAAGGGACGCAACAAGCATCATTATGAGTACTGGATTGATTATCCAGCCAAGGGTGGCGATGGAAGTCTTGTAGGTATGGAAATGCCTGTCAATTATGTTGTTGAAATGTTCTGTGACAGAGTGGCTGCCAGCAAGATATATAACAAGGATAAGTATAAGGATTCGGACTCACTTGAGTATTTTAAGCGTGGAATGAACCATTATATTATGCACCCTAAGACAAAGCAGCTTATATATAGTCTTCTTACAATGTTAGCAGAGAAGGGTGAGGATTATACATTTGCATATATAAAAGAAAATGTACTTAAGTAGGCAGGGTATGCATATGTCATATGCAGTTGTACATTGTTATGGATTATGTTAAATACGTGATATTTAATGATTTATGTATAAATGTAAAGAGAAGGTTGCATTTTGCAGAGAGTTGTGGATTGCAGGCTTCTTTTTTTAATTCATGAAGGTTGCAGTTCGCAGCCTTCTTTTGGTTCTTTGGGTTCCTTGTCAAGAGCTGGGGGAAATATACATTATATGACTGACAATTAATTTAATTGTAGTAAATAAGTAGCTACTAAAGAGTCTGGGGTGGACACATTAAGAGATATTATCGTAAAGATAGGAATGACTTTACAGCTTTGGAAGCATATTATGAGGGGAATGTTCATTTACAGGTATAAATATATTGTGCCTGTAAAAAATATTATTGATTGATTATTATCAGTGTTATGTGTTAATATAAAGAGCAGATTAGTCCTGATTACCCTGGGGAATATAGGATTAGTTATTCTATATAACTTTATCTGATGCGATTGCCTGATTGTTATGTAGAATATATGTAAGGTGTGCTGTATGACAGCATATATAACAAGGAATGAACGGAGGATTAAGGTATAATGTTAGAGCTTAATCATGTCGGATATACTACTGAAGATGGTATGGAGATATTGAAGGATATTACTTTAAAGATTGATGAAAGATTTGTAGCTATAACAGGACCAAATGGTGGTGGTAAGTCTACACTTGCAAAGGTTATAGCTGGTATATATCAGCCAACAGAGGGTACTATTCTTCTTGATGGAGTTGATATAACTAATATGAGCATTACTGACAGGGCGAAGGAGGGCATAAGCTTTGCATTCCAGCAGCCTGTAAGATTTAAGGGGCTTAAAGTAAGGGATTTGCTAAGACTTGCGGCAGGTAAGGATGCTAAATACAGTGAGCTTAAGGGATATCTTGAGGAGGTAGGTCTTCACGCAGAGGATTATATTAACAGAGAGCTTAACAGTAGTCTTTCTGGTGGAGAGTTAAAAAGAATTGAGATAGCCATGATAAGGGCAAGGGGAACAAAGCTGTCACTTTTTGATGAACCAGAGGCAGGAATTGACCTTTGGAGCTTCCAAAATCTTATAAAAGTATTTGAGGAAATGCATACAACAAACCACGGAAGTATCATAATTATAAGCCATCAGGAAAGAATTCTTGATATAGCTGACAAGATAGTAGTTATTAAGGGTGGAACTATTGATAAGTATGGTGATAAGGAGGATATACTTCCACAGTTACTTGAGGGAACAGGTTCAATGGTCTGTTAATCAGTCATAATATTCAAAGAAAGGATGCCATATAATGGATGCAATAGAGAAGAAGCTTTTACATGAGGTTGCAGAGCTTGATGCACTTCCTGTTGGAGCATACAATATAAGAGCAAATGGAAAGGCGGCAGCGCGTAATACAACTGCCAATATTGATATAGTTACAAAGGATGACAAGCCGGGAATAGACATATATATTAAGCCGGGAACCAAAAATGAGAGTGTGCATATTCCGGTTATCATAAGCCAGACAGGCCTTAAAGACCTTGTATACAATGATTTTCATATAGGAGAGAATGCGGATGTTACTATCATAGCCGGTTGTGGTATACACAACTGTGGAGATGATACATCAACACATGATGGAATTCATACATTTTATATTGGAAAAAATGCTAAGTTAAAGTATATAGAGAAGCACTACGGAGAGGGAGAAGGACGTGGAAAGCGTCTTATGAATCCAACAACGATAGTCCATCTTGAAGATGGTGCTATTATGGATATGGAAACTTCCCAGATATCAGGAATAGATGATACTTTAAGGGAAACAAGCGGCGATATGGCGGCTGGTTCCAAGCTTACTATTCATGAAAATATAATGACTACAGGTGAGCAGCACGCAAAGACTGAGTTTAATATGGATGTCAATGGTGAGGATGCATCGGTTGATGTGGTTTCAAGAAGTGTTGCAAAGAATAACAGTTATCAGGAGTTTGTGAGCAGAATTAATGGTAATACAAAATGTGCAGGACACAGCTCATGCGATGCCATTATTATGGATAACGCCTGTGTTACAGCAAGTCCGCAGCTTAAGGCAAACAGTGTTGATGCAAGTCTTATACATGAGGCGGCTATAGGAAAAATAGCAGGCGACCAGCTTATAAAGCTTATGACACTTGGTCTTACAGAGGAAGAAGCGGAAGAGCAGATTGTAAATGGATTCCTGAGTTAGAGAAGACGTTTATACAGTAACTTTATATATTTTTATGTGCGTTTAATTGACATTTTATGGATTACGGTTTAGCTGCTATTAACAGCAGATATAAATAGCACAGTAAAATATGATGATGCGTATAAAATAAACATTTCAAGATAAAACAGGAGTTAACATAATTATGGGTGTAGAAGAATTTTTAAGGCAGGAAGAAGAAAGATTTATAAGAGATAATCTTATGTCTGATGAGGTGTTTGACTTTATAAGGACAAATACACTTCCTTTCAATCGGCTTATGGCATATTACAGATGTGCAAATATGGAGGTGGAAACTAAGTTCAAGGTGCTCAATGAGCAGTTTTCACTACAATATGACAGAAATCCTATAGAATCTATAAAGACAAGAATTAAGTCAACAGAAGGAATCATAAAGAAGGCAAACAAGAAAAAAATTCCATTTACAATGCAGTCGATAGAGGAGAATATAAGGGATATAGCAGGAATAAGAGTTATATGTTCATTTTCAGAGGATATATATATGCTTGCAGACTGCCTGTTACAGCAGGATGATGTAAAGCTTATAGAGATGAAGGATTACATAAAGCATCCTAAGGAAAGTGGATACAGGAGTCTTCACCTTATCATTGAGATACCGATATTCCTTCAGAATGAGAAAAGGCCTATGAAGGTTGAGGTTCAGTTAAGAACTATTGCTATGGACTTCTGGGCAAGTGTTGAGCATAAGTTAAGATATAAGAAGAATATACCTGACAGCGAGGCAGAAATGCTGGCAGTGGAGCTTTCAAGCTATGCAGACCAGCTTGCAGAGCTTGATTATAAAATGGAGCAGATTAAGAAGCGTATAGTTGAGGCGGAAAATGGGGCAGCAGCTTCGGAGGAGAGGAGAAGACCACTTCCAACTATTGGAGGGATGCTGGTGAAGAATAGGATTAATGGGCTTATAAAGTAGGCAGAAATGTTATTTGATTGTGGATATTTTATTGGTGAACGGACGACATAATATAAGCGGAAAGCAGCGGTGATATATGCCACGCTGTTTTCCGCTTATATTATGTAGGGTTGTGGTAATATTTACGTTTATAGAATATGATTATTAGAAAGAAAAATGCGGTCATATGACACCAACACTCTTGGCTCTATATAAATTATTGATATAATATATAGTTAGTAGAGGTGATTGAGTGGAAAATCAAGCTGATACACAAGAGCTGGACAGTGCAACTTTAGTAAGTGCATATAATGAGTATCGTAGAAGACATAAGCTTCTTTTACCTGAAGAAATTAAAAAAATTCGTGAACAATATGGATTAAGTCAGAGAAGCTTCGCTAAACTGCTAAACTGGTGAGATAATTTCCTATTCATATGCAAAAGATATTCAGCTTAATTAAACCAGCTGATAAAAATTTACGTAATAAAACTAAAAAGTGGCTTCCTATTTATTATCGGGAAGCCACTTTTATTATAATTGTTATTTTAATGGTTCTAAACCTTACTCCCAAGTAAAGTTTAGAGCCATTTTATCATATTTGCATATAAAGTCATTGAATACATATTATGGTGATATAGATAATATATTTATATTATACACATTTACACACTACACTTACGCAGTAGCCTTATTAAAGTATTCCCTAAGCTTGATAACAGGCTGTGGCTTGGCGTACTTGTAACCTTGTATATAATCAAAGCCTTTGTTTATGCTGTAGTCAGCCTGTTCATCATTTTCAACCCCCTCTATAAGAAGGACAAAGCCCTGTTTCTTAAATACGCTTGTGAGGTGCGAAACGATGTCAGATACAGCAGAATTGTCAATTGACTTATATAACAGGCTCTTGTCAAACTTAATCGTGTAGAAGGGACATCCTATTATTCTTTCAAGGTTAGAATATCCTGTTCCAAAGTCATCAAGATAGAACTTAATACCTGACTTGTTGAACTTTTCCATATTGTTGATGACCATATTAAAATCGTCAAATATGGCACTTTCAGTAAGTTCAAGTCTTATATGCTGTGGCTTGATGCCATTGGTATTTATTATATTCATAAGTTCATCAAAAAGGTCACGGTTTGACAGTTCGGAAGAAGAGCAGTTGACGGTAATCGCATCGAAGTCGTACTTTGATTCAAATTCCTTAATAGTCTGACAGACCTTGTTAATCATAATCATAGTAAGAGTGTGTATACAATGATTCTTTTCAGCCAGAGGGATGAACTTATCCGGATATATGATAGTTCCGTCAAGTGATAATCTCATAAGTGCTTCAGCTGTTCTAAAGCTGTTTTCATTAACACTGAATATAGGTTGTGCATAACATAAGACACGCTCGTCATTAAGATTATTCTGGTTTCTTATATCAAGAAGAAGCTGTTCTACCTTATAATTCTCATGGAATTCCCTATAGTCCTTGTCAGTTGCAAGATAACACTGATTGCCAGTCTTGTTATTAATCTTATCCAAAAGATAATCCGACATAGAGTTAAGCTTATGAACAGTAGATATTACGGGATTATTCGGTATGGCAACTATCTTGTAGTTGATATTATACGAAGAATAATGCAGATTATCTATCAGGCATTTCTCAACATTGTTAAGGAACTGCTTTATCTTATCTTCATCCTTTATATAAAGAATCATAGCAAAGTCAATATTATTAAGTCTATAAATGTGTACCATATGGTGCAGCTGTTCTATCTTACGGCAGACATTGGCAGCTATTTCTTCTATTTTTTCATTGTGCGCAGCATAATTCACATTTTTTAACTGCGGAAAGTTAAGGTATACAACAAGAAAATTCCTCTTCATCGCAACGCTGTCACTAAAACGTGCATTAAATGAGTTCTGGTTCTGACAGCCTATTAGCTCATCATATGGGTTACTATGAAATAATATATAGTAAATCATAAAAGGCAGTACATAAGTCAGACTTGTAAATATAGCATTTTTGGTTATAAACTGTACTGTAAGCATAAGAAAATCTACAGGTATGAACACGAGAGCATACTTATTGACTACAGTAGGTATTGTATTCTGGTTGTGTAGTACTGTAAAAAGGCATAAAAAGCATGTCAGAATACCGAATGTAAGGTAAAAGTTGATAAATGAATCTATTGATATTATATTATCTTTCGTAATATAATTAGTTTTCTGTGCGTAAAACCATACGACACCAACAGCATAAAAAATAGTAAATGCTGTGAGCATATAATGAAGCCCTTTTCTGTGGTTATATATTTTGGATGACAGAAAACTGATATATATATACAGTGATGTTATTATTATAAAGTATAATGCCAGAAATAACAGCGAAATGCCTATACAGAATTGCAAAGAATAGATTTCGCTATGTGATACACAGTATATAAGGGCAAGCTGTGATATTATGGCAGCCAGCGATATAAGTGCTCCGCAGTATATAATTCTATATGAGCTGGTTTTTCGTGGATTGGAATAAATCATAAGAAAAATCAGAAATGAACACGTAATAAAACTGAATATTTCAGCAGTTACGTTGTAACCTCCAATTAACATAGGTGCCTCCAAAATTTAATTACTATTTAATGTTTTAGCTTTGGTATCATATTATTATACATACAAAATAGTATTAACACAATGGGGAAAAAGATACATTTCAATAGATTATGTAAAATATTTATACTGAATATTTCTGTTATTAAATAATAGCATCAGGAGAATGTAATAGTAAAAAATAAAATATCTATACTGAACTTGATTAAACAAACACAATACAAATGATACAAATACAATATATATAAATGGAGAATGATATGAACAGTATATTATTAGTGGAGGATAACAAGGCTATCATAATGGGGCTTTCTTATCTTTTTAATGAAAATGGATACAAGACAATAGTGGCAGAAAATATAGAGGAGGCAAGAAAACAGCTTGCAAAGAGCAGTCCTGATATAGTCGTACTTGATGTTATGCTGCCTGATGGAGATGGCTTTGCGCTGTGCAGATATATTAAAGATAATGACATCGCACCCGTTATATTTCTTACAGCAAGGGATGAGGAAAAGGATGTAGTTCTGGGACTTGAACTGGGGGCAGACGATTATATTATAAAGCCTTTCAGAAATCTTGAGCTTTTATCAAGAATAAAAAATGTTCTTAGGCGTAATGTAAACAGCACTCAGATTAGTATAGGCAGCTTAAGAATAGATACCGACGCAAGAAAGGTATATCTTGAAAATAACGAGATACAGCTTACAAAGCTTGAGTTTGAGATATTAAAGATAATGGCGGGCAATCCAAGAAAGGTGTTTACAAGGGAGGAGATACTGTCATATATATGGGACTCTGCCGGAAATTTTGTAAATGATAATACACTGACCGTCACAGTAAAAAGGCTGAGAGAAAAGCTTGGCGATAAGGAAGGAAAGCTTATAGTAACGGTCAGAGGCGTGGGATATAAGATAGGAGATATAAGTAAATAAAAGAAGGGAGTATATATAAAAGTATGGGGACATATAAAAACAGACAGGCTGCAAAGTGTATAATGATTGCTGTCGTAACATTTGTAATAAGCCTTATTGTATACATAATAACAGCTTCAATTCTTTCGGATATGTACAGGCAGCGTGAGATGGATGCGATGACGGGGATAATAAGCAGCGTGTGCCGCCAGTATCCTGATGTGGATGTAACAGAGCTTATAAATGTAATTAATTCTCCACAGAATATTAGCAGTAAGACAGAAAAAGCGATAAATGCAAATGGCATATCTAGTATACCAGCAGAAGGTAAAGCCACTAATAAAAATAGCGAGAAAGGACAGCCATACGATACATCTGATATAACAACGGAGAGTAATTCAGCTGACAAAAATAACGAAGAAATTACAACAAATAATACATCTGATATATCAATAGAACCCCTTCTCCTAAGCTACGGAATAGATGAGAAAGCATTTGCTGTAAGGTCACTGTCAGGGCTTAAGAGGTCATATGTGCTGCTGGGCGGCATTATACTGGCTGTAAGCGGCATTATATATCTGGGGATATTCATCCTTTACTTAAGAAAGAGGACATACAGGCTTGAACAGTTAAGCCATTACATGGATATGATAATAGCGGGCAATTATAATCTCGACCTTGAAAATAACACAGAGGATGAGTTGAGCAGCCTGAAAAACCAGTTATACAAGCTTATGGTGTGTATGAAGGAGCAGGCGGATAATGCCGTACAGAATAAAGTGGCTTTAGCGCAGTCGGTATCGGATATATCGCACCAGATAAAGACACCACTTACATCAGCGCAGATACTTCTTGATAACCTTATAAACAATCCGGATATGGAGGCTGGCTTAAGAAAGCAGTTTACATATGAAGCATTCAGTCAGGTAAGTGGAATGAACTGGATGATAGTGTCTATGTTAAAGCTTTCAAGGATAGATGCCGGCGTGGTGGAATTTGAAAGAGAGGCGGTCAGTCTCACAGAGCTTATAAAAGAGGCGTGTGACAATCTTGCTATTATATCTGAGATAAAAAATGTTACTGTAAATGTCTGCACTGATACGGATTGTGTCATATATGGTGATTATAACTGGAACAGGGAGGCTATACAGAATATTATTAAAAATGCAATAGAACACAGCAATACAGGTGAAAATGTTACTGTGAAAACAGAGGATAATGACGTGTATACAGCGGTGTATATAACCAATACAGGCAAAAAGCTTACTGCTATGCAGCAGAAACAGATATTTGAGAGGTATTACAGTGAGGCGAAGTTTGAGGATAACAGTATGGGAATAGGGCTTCCGTTGGCAAAGGCAGTTGTGGAGAAGCAGGGAGGATATATAACAGTTGATAGCAATGAGGATAAGACAACATTTATAGTTAAATATATCAAGATGTGATTAATAAAATCACAAAATGTCACTGAAATGTCATCTGAAATATATAAGATGATGGAAGAGTAAGAAAAGAAAGGAACTTATATTATGGAGATATTAAAGGTGGAGCACCTTGTTAAAAAATACGGCAAGGGTGACAGTGAAGTGACAGCGGTAAATGATGTGTCGTTTAGTGTTAATCAGGGAGAATTCGTGGCGATAGTAGGAAGCTCAGGAAGTGGAAAGTCCACACTTCTGCACCTGTTAGGCGGTGTCGACAGACCTACATCGGGAAAAGTATATATACAGGGAGAAGATATATACAGCCTTAATAACGACAAGATGGCAATATTCAGAAGAAGACAGGTAGGTATCATATATCAGTTTTACAATCTTATACCTATACTTAATGTAAAGGAAAATATAACTCTTCCGTGTGAACTGGATGGAAGAGAGCCAGACAAGGCGGAGCTTGCAGAACTTATAAATACGCTTGGACTGGATGAAAGAATTAATCATCTTCCAAACCAGCTATCAGGTGGACAGCAGCAGAGAGTGTCTATAGGAAGGGCGCTTATTAATCATCCTGCCATAGTTCTTGCGGATGAGCCGACAGGTAATCTTGACAGCCGTTCAAGTGATGAGATAGTGGAGCTGTTAAAGCTGTCAAACAAGCGTTACAAGCAGACTATTGTAATGATTACGCACAATCTTGAAATAGCGAAAATAGCGGACAGGATACTTCGCATAGAAGATGGCAGAATGACTGAGGCTACGCAGAAAGGACTATAAAGATATGAATGTGCTTAACAGACTTACAATAAAAAATTTAAAGTTAAACAGAAAGAGAACTGTAGTAACTATAGTTGGTATTATGCTTGCAACAGCACTTCTTGTAGCGGTTACTACTATTGCGACAAGTATGAGAGAGAGCCTTATTGTCAGACATAAGCAGAAAGATGGAGACTTTCATTTTATGCTGTATGCGGTACCGGATGATGAGGTCAGTGGAATAGAGAACAACAGATATGTAGACAGTTTCTATACGATGAAACAGTTAGGATATGCATATCTTGATGGTTCGGTTAATAACAGCAAGCCATACCTTAATGTGCTTGCGCTTGATGACAAAGCATTTGAAAGCTCAAGTATAAAGCTCACAGAGGGAAGACTTCCGGTTAATGACAGCGAACTTGTTATATCAGCCCACATAAAGACCAATGGTGGGGTAAAGTATAATATAGGCGATAAGCTTACATTAGATTTAGGAGAAAGAGAGTATGCTGGAAGTAAACTCTATCAGAATTCGTACTATATAGATGGAGAAGAACTTGTAACCGATACAACAAAAACTTATACAATAGTTGGTATATGTGAACGTCCCGGATATGGTGAAGAAGCAAGAAGTGCGCCGGGTTATTCAGTGTTTACATCTGTCAACAGTGCAGCTTCCCAGCTTGCCAATACTGGGGTACCTGACAAGAATGTGTCCGATGATGATGTATTAGATGCCAATGCAAAGACAGTAAGCAGGGGAACTGACATATATTTAAGATATAATAAAGCCGGAATTAAAGAGGCGTATAGGGTAAGTGCAGATATTCTTGGAGTTGACAGGAATAAGTTTGAGAGCATAAGCAATAAGAGTTCAGTTAGTCTTAGTGATAGCGAATATGATAAATTTATGGAGGAACTAAGTAAAACATATGCTTATTACTTAAATGACTGGCTTATAAGATATGAGTCCAATAATCTGACTAATTCAAGCATAGCCTTTGTATATAATATGGCGCTGGTTGTAATAGTAATTATTATTGTGACATCAGCAGTATGTATAAGTAACAGTTTTTCGATATCAATAACAGAAAAGACAAAGCAGTATGGTATGTTAGCTTCAATAGGTGCTACTCCAAGGCAGATAAGAAGAAATGTGCTGTATGAAGCGGCAGCTTTAGGAGCAGCCGGAATTGTGGCAGGTATACTAAGCGGTCTTTTCGCTGGATATGTGCTTGTTATAATTGCCAATAAATATATAGGACTACTTTTTGAGATGACTATTGTATACAGGATATCACTTGCAGGTGTCGGTGTTGCAGTTATTCTTGCAATATTTATGATATTTTTGTCATCAATAAGACCAGCAGTAAGGGCATCGCGTATGTCGCCTATAGCAGCTATACGCCACAGCGACAATATAAAGATAAAGTCAAAGAAGCTTAAAACACCGGCGTATATTCATAAAATGTTTGGTGAAGGCGGTATTATTGCCTATAAGAATATGAAGCGTAATAAGAGTAAGTACAGAGTTGTTACTATATCTATATGTATAAGTGTAACAGTATTTATAGCAATGTATAGCTTTGTCAGTCTTCTTATGCAGTCAGCTGGAACTTATGCACAGGGAAGAGTTGATGTAAAGGCGCTTGTTATGTCAAGTAAATTAACTGACGAGGATGTCAGCCGTATGATTGATAATATAAACAGCAGCACACACGTAAGCGAGTATTCTTATGTACGTGGTGTAGAGGCGCAGTTTAAGGAAAAGCCTGACTATACGGATGATTATAAGAGGATATATAAGTCTTATATGGATGATAGTGGCAATAATGATAATGCAGGCAGCAATGATTCTGATACGAACTATTATATCAATATAATTTCACTTGGAAGGCAGCAGTATGAAACATTTGCAAAGAAAGCAGGCATGACTGTTGATGAGGCAAAAAAAGGCGGCATACTTATCAACAAGACATATCAGTATAATGAGGAGCAGAAAGTAGAGTACTTTAATATATATAACTATAAAGCTGGTGATACTTTGTGCTATAAGGTTACAGGAAAAGGCAGCTATGGAAGCTCTGATATAACCGATGGCAGTTATTATTATATAAATGTGGTTGGATGTGTAGATGAAAAGCCTCTTGGATTTAGTAATCTGTATTCATCTGGTGGTTATCTTGTAGTAAGTGATGAGTATATGAATAATTATTTCGGTGAAAATGGCGGCAGTTATGGTGACTCAGTTATCAATATCAACTGCGATGATGCAGATGCAGTAAGTAATATCCTTGTAAATGATTACGACATAGATATTTCCAATATAATTAATCTTGCACAGGAAAAAAGGGAGAATGACGGACTTGTTATGCTTGTATCGATATTCTTGTATGGATTTATAATAGTAGTATCACTTATAGGTGTTACCAACATTTTCAATACGCTTACAACAAGTATGGAGCTAAGAAGCAGGGAATTTGCGATGTTTAAGTCTATAGGAATGACTGGCAGGGAGTTTAACAGAATGATAAGGCTTGAAAGTATATTCTATGGAAGTAAGTCACTTATAGGCGGTCTTATTTTTGGAAATGTGCTCTCATATATAATATATCTTGCACAGGGTTCAGGCTCAGGAATGGCATACAATATACCAGTGGCAGCCATAATAATATCAGTTGTGGCAGTTATCCTTCTGATATACTTTATAATGCAGTATTCGCTTATAAAGATAAAGCGCCAGAACATCATAGAAACTATAAGAGGTATAGAATAGTTGATTTTTTCAAATGTATTATATATAATCTCATAGGGAATTAACTACTATAATAGTAGGTAAAGGAGATAATATAATGCTGACACAATTTTCCAGAACAGAGTTATTATTTGGCAAAGAAGCTATGGATAAGCTTGCACACTCAAGAGTAGCAGTATTCGGAGTGGGCGGAGTGGGTGGTTTTGCCTGTGAAGCCTTGGTAAGAAGCGGTGTAGGCGCATTTGACCTTATAGATGATGATAAAGTATGTCTTACTAATCTTAACAGACAGATTATTGCGACAAGAAAGACAGTCGGTAAGTATAAGGTTGATGTTATGAAAGAAAGAATGGAGGAGATTAATCCGGACGTTGATGTGCGTGTGCACAAGTGTTTCTTTCTTCCAGAAAATGCCGATGATTTTCCATTTGAGGAGTATGACTATATCATAGATGCGGTGGACACGGTAACTGCAAAGATAGCTATTGTTATGAAGGCACAGGAACTTGGTATTCCGGTTATAAGCAGTATGGGTGCAGGAAATAAGCTTGACCCTACAGCTTTCAGGGTTGCTGATATATATAAGACAAGAGTGTGTCCGTTAGCAAAGGTTATGAGACGTGAGCTTAAGAAAAGAGGCGTTAAGAAGCTTAAGGTCGTATATTCAGAGGAGCAGCCAACAAGACCAATAGAGGATATGGCTATAAGCTGCCGTACTAACTGTATATGTCCTCCGGGTGCAGCCCACAAGTGTACTGAAAGAAGAGATATTCCGGGAAGTACAGCATTTGTTCCATCGGTTGTAGGTCTTATAATAGCAGGAGAAGTTATTAAGGATATCGCGGGGAAGAATTAGTAAAAGTATTATAATAGCAGTCAGTAACTTGACTGCTATTTTTTTATATTATTGCATATTTTTATTGATTAATTGATTAAAAATTTATAAAATACAATTATAAATTCGTAAGTATATTCTATGATTATTAAGTGTGTCAAAAAGCTTCTATATGAAGTTAAGGCATGCTATTTATTATGCATAGAAGGTATGGAAAGAGGAGCAATGGCAGATAAGGGTAAGTCAGAAAACATAATTGAACTAAAAGACATATGCAAGGTGTATGATGATAACGGCTTTAAGGCTGTTGATAACTTTAACCTGCAGGTTAAACGCGGTGAATTCGTAACATTTCTTGGTCCGTCAGGATGTGGAAAGACGACAACATTAAGAATGATAGCGGGATTTGAGATGCCAACAAGCGGGCAGATACTCCTTAATGGAGAGGATATATCACAGCTTCCAGCCAATAAAAGACCTATTAATACGGTATTCCAGCGATATGCCCTTTTTCCACATATGAATATATATGACAACATAGCATTTGGACTTAAGCTTAAGAAGCTGCCAAAGGATGTTATAAGAAAGAAGGTTAAGAGAGTTCTTTCAATAGTCGACCTTGAAGGCTTTGAGGACAGAAAGATATCTACTCTTTCAGGCGGACAGCAGCAGCGAATAGCGATAGCAAGAGCGCTTGTCAACGAGCCTGAGATACTTATGCTTGATGAGCCGTTAGGTGCGCTTGATTTAAAAATGCGTCAGGAAATGCAGCTTGAGCTTAAGCATATGCATGATGAACTTGGAATTACATTTATATATGTAACGCATGACCAGGAGGAGGCGCTTACTATGTCGGATAAGATAGTAGTGCTTTCAGAAGGAAAGATACAGCAGATAGGTACACCTGAGGATATATACAACGAGCCTCAGAATGCTTTTGTAGCCGATTTTATCGGTGAGAGTAATATTTTTAAGGGAATTATGACCGGTAATATGAAAGTCAGATTTTGCGGCGGTGAGTTTATGGGTATGGATGATATACCGGATGGAACACTTGTCGATGTTGTCGTAAGACCTGAGGACGTAATTATAACTAAGCCTGAGGACGGAACAGTAACAGGTGAGGTTACATCAGTTATATTCAAAGGTATGCATTATGAGGTTACAGTTGAGTCAGGCAAGTATGAGATGGTTATAAGAACTACCAGGTGTTATGCAGTCGGTGATAAGGTTGGTATGCAGCTTGAGCCGGACGGCATACATGTTATGGTTGCAGAAGACCATACAACAAGCTTTGTGACAAGCATTAATGCTGATTATACACTTGATTTTAACGGAAAGGTTATTAACTGCGACTTAACAAAGGTTATACCTAAGTCAAGTATGAGCGGCGGCACTCTTGTTGATGAGAATAAGGAAAGCATAGATATCAGCAAGCTTAAGATAGTCGTATCTATACAGCCTTATGATATAAAAATGAGTGATGATATTGAGGAAGGTCTTGTATCAGGACGAATAATCAACCTTATATATAAAGGCGACCACTACAGTTATGTCATAAGAACTGAATACGGACATGACCTGATAGTTGATGATGAGTATCTGTGGAATATGGATGATACAGTCAGTCTTGTCATGCCGGAGGACAAGATGAAGTTCCAGTTAAAGAAGTAGCTGGTAAAAAAGTATTATGGATATTAGTTATAAAAAGTTATCTAAAAATTATAAAAAAGGATTAATAATATGGGTGGAGTTTTTTCAAGAAAACAGCTTGGTATTCCTTATGGAATATTTCTTATATTGTTTGTTGCTGCGCCACTTCTTGTATTGTTTTACTATGCATTTACAAATGGCTCAGGACAGTTTACACTTGGTAATCTTAGCGGATTTTTTACAGACCCTAACACACTTGGAACACTTGTATACAGCCTTGTGTTAGCAGTTGTTGTAACTATAGTATGTCTTTTAGTGGCTTACCCTGTGGCATACATACTTGCACAGAGTAACCTTAAAAGAAAGTCAGTTATACTTATGCTTTTTATTCTTCCAATGTGGATTAACTTTACATTAAGGATTACAGCACTTAAAGAAGTACTTTCACTTATAGAAGGCAATCTTGCATTTTATCCATTCATCAATACAGTGATAGGTATGACATATGATTTCCTTCCATTTATGATACTGCCATTGTATACAGTGCTTGATAAGATGGATAAAAGTGTCATAGAAGCGGCGGCTGATCTTGGAGCGAATAATTTCCAGACATTTGTCAAGGTTATACTTCCTCTGTCGGTTCCGGGAATTGTGAGCGGAGTATCAATGGTATTTCTTCCAGCGATGACTAACTATGTCGTGCTAGATATGCTTTATAACAGTACATATATTATGGGTAGCCTTATCGGAAGTTACTTCAGCGCATACGACTGGCACAATGGTTCTATGATAGCGCTTATACTTCTTGTAATCATATGCGTTGTGAGTCTTGTATCAGCAGAGGATTCAGACAGCACAGGACGTAAGTTATAAAGTTTATAGTGTATACACAGAATGGAGAAGTTATGTTGAAAAAATGTATCAAGTATGCAGTTATCTGCCTTGTTCTTATATTTATGTATGTTCCAATTCTTATACTTGCGGTGTATAGTTTTACGGATGCACCAAATATCGGACCTATACATGGATTTTCGTTACAGAATTATATAACACTTTTTACAACAGAAGAGCTGCGGGATATGATAACGGGCTCTATTATGCTTGCACTTGGAAGTGCAGTGCTTGCAACTATATTAGGAACGACAGGTGCTATCGGTGCATTTTATTCTGGAAAGCGTGTAAAGAGTACTATTTCAGTACTTAATCAGGTTCCAGTTGTAAATGCAGATGTAGTTACAGGTTTTTCGCTCTGTATATTACTTGTAGTTGTATTTGGAATAAGTAAGGATACATATCTGCCTTTAGTTGCAGGACATGTGGTGCTTAGTGCGCCGTTTGTATATCTTGCGGTTATGCCTAAGTTAAAGCAGATGGACCCAAGCCTTTATGAGGCAGCTCTTGACCTTGGGGCAACACCTTTTTATGCGCTTATACATGTGATTATTCCACAGGTGGCATCAGGTATATTATCAGGCTTTGTCATGGCGGTAACTTTATCGCTCGATGATTATTTTGTTGCGACATACACGAAGCCGGCTACATTTGATACTATAAGTACTTATGTTGTAAATGCAACAAAAGGTTCGCAGACACAGATTAAAACAGCACTCTGGGCTCTTTCAACAATTATATTTTTATTTGTTGTGATTATCGAGGTTGTTATGAATTTTGCACCTGTTGGCGGTAAGAAGGAGGCAAAGGATGAGTAAGGATTGTGGTAAATTCAGGCATATAGCTGGTGTGTGTACATCAGTTGTGCTTGCAGGTATATTTACAGTAAGCTCAGTACTTGCTGGAATACATATGACAGGCGATGACAAAAGCATTTTTTCACCAGTTACTGTCAGTGCTGCCGATAACAGTGAGATAACGCTTAAGATATGTAACTGGGAAGAGTATATAGATGAAGGCGGCTGGGATGAGTCCGAAACTATCGACCTTGAAAGTGGCTATATCAGGGGAGTGAATTCTATGGTTGAGGATTTTGAGGAGTGGTACTATAAGACCTATGGCAAAAAGGTCAAGGTTGAGTACAGCTGTCTTGGAACTAATGAGGAGCTTTATAATATGCTTACTCTTGGTGATGAGTATGATCTTATATGTCCATCTGAATATATGTTTATGAAGCTTATGGCAGAGGGCTGGCTTGAGCCTTACTCAGAGCAGTTTTATGACAAGAGCATCAAAGAAAACTACTATGCAAAGGGTGTTTCTCCATTTATTAAGAAAATATTTGACGATAATAAGATAAATGGTGAGTCGTGGAGTAAGTATGCGGCAGGTTATATGTGGGGCGTTACGGGCATTGTATACAATCCTGAGGAAGTGACTAAAGAAGAAGCTTCAACATGGACTATTATTAATAATGACAAGTTCAGAAGAAGAATAACTATCAAAGATAATGTAAGAGATTCAATGTTTGCGGCAATAGGAGCAGTCAAGGCAGACAAGCTTACAGACCCTTCATTTGTAAGTCAGCCGGATTATAAGGAAAAGCTGGCTGAGGAAATGAATGATACTTCAGATGAAGCTATTGAAAGTGTTCAGGAGTATCTGCAGAAGGCAAAGGATAATGTGTATTCCTTTGAAACTGACAGCGCCAAGGTTGATATAGTGAATGGCAGGGTAAGTGCAGGCTACCAGTGGTCTGGTGATGCCGTGTATACAATAGGGCAGGCGGCTGAGTCAGATATGCAGTTAAGCTTTGCAGTTCCGAAGGAAAGTACTAACATTTACTTTGATGGCTGGGCTATGTTAAAGTCAGGTATCAACGGCGATGAAGAGAAAAAGCAGGCGGCAGAAAGCTTTGTTAATTTCGTTTCTATGCCTGAAAATGCTGTGAGAAATATGTACTATATCGGATATACATCTGCTATTTCCGGTGGTGACAGCAGTGTTATATATGATTATGCCAAGTGGAATTATGGATATGATTCTATAGTTGAAGAAACAGGTGAAGAGCAGGAAGAAGCTGAATATTCACTTGGTTATTTCTTCTCTGGCATATCAGATGATAAGAATTACACATTTAAGACAACAAAGGATGAAACAGAAGGACAGCTTTTTGCACAGTATCCAACAGATGATATTATGGGAAGAAGTGCTGTTATGCAGTACTTTGATACAGACAGGACAGCTAAGATTAACCAGATGTGGATTAATGTAAGATGTTTTAATATCCATAAGGTTCCAGTGTGGGTGTGGCTCGTAACATGTACAGTGATAATTGTGCTTGCAGTATTTAAGATTGTGAGCGTTGTAAGGAAACGCAGGGAAATATAATGATGTAAGATAATAACTAAAACAGTGTTTATCCTGATATAATGAGCGCAAAAGAAAGGGAAACGGCTGCAAAGCAGCCATTTACTTTTCTTGCGCCATTAACGAACGAACATGTTTTAATTATATATATTATTCTTTAGTTATGTTACTTAGCATGTTCTGGATGAAAGCTTCTCTTTTTATTAGGAGTTATATATACTCTGTCACTTTCATTTTCACGTCCGACAGCCTTAGCCTTAAAGAACTTACGTGTTTCGGCAACAACAACTCCATTTAATGCAAATATTACAATCATATTAGGGATAGCCATTAATCCATTAAATATATCGGCAATAGTCCATACAGCGCTTACTGTCATATATGGTCCGATAAATACAGCCAATATGTATAACCAGCGGAATATCTTTATGTGTTTTACGTTGCCATCACTTAAGTATTCAAGACATCTTTCACTATAATAATCCCATCCAAGAATAGTTGTAAATGTGAAAAATACAAGACATAACATAAGCACGAAAGCAGAAGTTACAATGATTTTAATTGCAGCGGGAACCTGAGTTATATTAGTTATGACAAGGATAGTTACAAGTAATACATATAATATAGCCATAAATGGAACAACTATCTGGCTTACGTTAGCTATTCTTTTAACACCTCCAATAAGTACAAGTGCGACACATACGGTAAGTACAAGAGATGCAATTACAACAGACCATGAGTATTGTCCTAAGAATGGTATAGTGACACAGTGTGAATTTTTTTCCCATTCCACGCTCTATATAGTAGAAGGGTCCGCCAAGGCTGTGTCCGTCTTTAGTTATAACACGGTATTTGACAGCTAAAAGACCTTCTGAATACTTAGTTGCCATTCCAAAGAATGCGGTTACAACCATCCAGAATAAAGCACCCGTACCACCTGCACCAACGGCAGTTGCAACACCTACTATATTACCAGTACCAATGGTTGCGCTTAATGCCGTACATAATGCACCAAAGCTTGATATTTCACCATCACAGGCATCTTCGCTACATTCTGATACATCGGTGAGTGGCAAAATTTACTTTTGACACTTACATCATATATATTAAATATTATTCATTTTCTTCTTTATCAACAACCTTGATAATATTCTTCTTCCACATAATTCTTGAAGAAATAATAGCAACAGGAAGCATAAAAAGTATGAGGAAACCAACCATACCAAAGAAAATGTTGATGTAATTGAAAATCTTGCGATAGAAAGAGCCAAGGAGCTGTTTGGCTGTGATTATGTCAATGTACAGCCACATTCAGGCGCACAGGCTAATACGGCAGTTCAGTTTGCTGTACTTCAGCCGGGTGATACCATAATGGGTATGAACCTTGACCAGGGCGGACATCTTACACATGGTTCACCAGTTAATATGTCTGGAAAGTACTTCCATGTAGTACCATACGGTGTAGATGAGAACGGATACCTTGATTATGATGAGGTGAGAAGACTTGCACTTGAATGTAAGCCTAAGATGATTATAGCAGGCGCAAGTGCTTATGCAAGAACAATAGATTTTAAGAAGTTCAGGGAAGTTGCCGATGAGGTAGGTGCTGTACTTATGGTAGATATGGCTCATATTGCAGGTCTTGTAGCAGCAGGACTTCATCCAAGCCCAATCCCATATGCAGATGTTGTCACAACAACTACTCATAAGACCTTAAGAGGACCTAGAGGTGGTATGATTCTTGCCAATAAGGAAGCTGCTGAAAAGTTTAACTTTAACAAGGCTATATTCCCAGGAATACAGGGCGGCCCTCTTATGCATGTCATAGCTGGCAAGGCAATATGTCTTGGTGAAGCTCTTAGGCCTGAATTCAAGGCATATCAGGAGCAGGTTGTCAAGAATGCAAAGGCATTATCAGTAGCACTTATAGATGAAGGCTTTGATATATTGACAGGTGGTACAGATAATCATCTTATGTTAGTTGACCTTAGAAATATGGATATAAGTGGTAAAGAGTTACAGAACAGATGTGATGAGGCATATATCACACTTAACAAGAATACAGTACCTAATGACCATAGAAGCCCATTTGTAACATCTGGCGTAAGAATAGGAACACCAGCAGTTACAACAAGAGGTATGGTTGAGTCAGATATTCAGATAGCACAGGAGGCTGTACTTGCTCCCATCGGAGAGGTTGCTGCAAAGCTTGATATTAAAGAAGATGAATTAGAATGTTATGGAAAATATAAAGCTAAACTTTCTTCAGATATATGGGAAAGAGTAAAAGACAACAAGGATGGAAAGCTTATACTTGTGACTGTCATTAATCCGACTCCGGCAGGTGAAGGAAAGACTACAACAAGTGTAGGACTTGGAGAAGCATTTAACAGATTCAATAAGAAAGCAGTCATAGCATTAAGAGAGCCTTCACTTGGACCTTGTTTTGGAATAAAAGGAGGCGCAGCAGGTGGCGGATATGCACAGGTAGTTCCAATGGAGGACTTGAACCTGCATTTTACAGGAGATTTTCACGCTATTACATCTGCCAATAACCTTTTGGCTGCACTGCTTGACAACCATATACAGCAGGGAAATGTACTGGGCATAGACCCGGAAAGAATTGTGTGGAAACGCTGTATCGATATGAATGACAGGGTATTAAGAAATATCGTTGTCGGTCTTGGCAAGAAGACAGACGGTGTTGAGTATGATACACAGGCCGTAAAACAGCTTAAGAGGCTTACAGAGCTTGGATTTGGCAGTTTTCCTGTATGTATGGCAAAAACTCAGTTTTCATTCTCAGAAGACCCAAAGCTTTTAGACCGTCCAGAGAACTTTAAAATTCATGTCAGGGAAGTATATGTGTCAGCAGGAGCAGGTTTTGTTGTAGTACTGACAGGTTCAGTTATGACCCTTCCGGGACTTCCTAAGAAACCGGCAGCTTATGGCATTGATGTTGACGATAATGGAGTTATAACAGGATTATTCTAAAGGTTATGCGCAAAATGCGTGGAAATGAGGATTAGTATGGAAGAATTAAGAGGATTACCAGTTGCCAATGCAATTAATGAAAAGCTTATAGAACAGATTAAAGATATGGATGTATTACCACAGCTTGCATTTCAGAAAGAATTCGATAAGATTAATACGGATGCCGACATAGACGGAATTCTTGTGTTAAGACCGCTTCCTAAGCAGCTTGATGAAAGGGCAGTTGAAATTAAGATTGACCCGCGAAAAGATAAAGATATTGCAGCTATAGCAACACCTGTACCCGGCGGTGTAGGTTCAGTCACAACATCAGTGCTTGCAAAGCATCTTGTGAGGGCTGCGAATCTTAGAGGTTAGTAAATATTAAAGTGTAAAAAATCCTCCTGTGTGCATTATTAAATATGCATATGGGAGGATTTTTTGGATTATACAGTTTATTGTCAGAAATTAGGGAGGGTTCAGAACAATTTTTAAATATATAGAAAGAATATATATTGTCATTTATATATTTTTTTGATATTATAATTATAACTTTATCAGAGTAGAGTGTAGAAGTTAAGAAGACATTTATAATATAATGATGAATATTGTCGTACAGGTGTGAATGACTTTTTGACAGTGACATCATAACGCAGCAGCCAACATATGACACAGCATACAGAACGGAGAGGAACTTATGAAAAAAGGCAAGTGGTATATTGTTAGTTTATTTATAGCATTATGTATATTATTTAATCTGGCAGGAAAGTGCGCGACTGAATGGTTTAATCTGCCATTGTGGCTTGACTCACTGGGGACAGTTGCGGCTGCTTATGTGTGCGGACCGGTGTGTGGTGTTATTGTCGGAGTTACTCTTAATATTGTTTATTCTATAATATATTCGTGGACATATGTGTGTTATGCCATAGTCAGTGCCTCAATAGCAGTTGTCGCAGGTATATGTATCAGTAAGGATTATATGAAAACGCTGCTTGGTGCGCTTACTGCAAGTTTCTATATAGCACTTGTTTCGTGTGCTATTTCCGTGATTTTTAATTATGCATTTTTTAATGGTTATACAAGTAATGTATGGGGAGATGGAGTTATCGACTTTCTTTTAAGAATAGGTTTTAACAGCTTTTTAAGCCATGTTGCAGGACAGTTTTATATGGACTTTCTTGATAAGGTCATAACGGTGCTTGTGCTATATATATTTGCAAGATTTGATAAGGACAGGAACAGGTTTGATAAAAGGGTAATGACAGCCTGTGCGTATATTGGTTTATCAGTTATAGCTGCTGGGCAGATTATTATAAGTGCTTCGTCTGTCGGTGTGCAGGCGGCTTATAATGACAGACAGAATAATATTAATATAGAAGAAACACCGGATTACAATTCATATATACAGACAGTGTATGGAAGAGAGAACGGCATACCGGGAGGCTGTGCCAATGATATAGTACAGACTAATGATGGAATATTATGGATAGGTACTTATGGCGGATTATACAGATACAATGGCACAGAGTTTGTATGGATGGATGAGTATGACTCTGTAAGGACAGTTAACTGCCTGTACATAGATGAAGAGGGCAGACTGTGGATAGGAACTAATGATGATGGTTTATCTATTATGATTAATGAAACCGTTGTAAATGTTGTATCAGAAAAAGATGGTCTGCCAGCAGACACCGTAAAATGCATAACGCAGGGCGCAGAGGGTGATTATTATATAGGAACTACGGGTGCTATGTCTGTTGTTTCGATGTCTGGTGGCCTTTCAGTTAAAAGTATTATAGATAATATAACTTATGCTGTCAGTGCAGACTCCGATAAGAATGGTAATGTAGCGGTTGTCAGTGATAATGGAAAGCTTAGTATTGTAAAAAAAGATACAGTCATATCCGATTATAGTGCCATAGATGGAAGTAATTATACGACATGTTCATTTGACGAAGATGGAATACTTTATGCCGCAACATCAAGCGGCAATATAGATAAGTATAAGGTGGATAATGGAATTCTTACATTCAGTGAAAGTGTAAGCTGTCATGGGCTTAATAATATAAATAAGTTACAGTTTATAGATAGTGCTCTTACAAGAGGGGAAACGCTTTTTGTGTGTGCAGATAATGGCATAGGTTATTATGATGCAAAGGGTGAATTAATAAATATAGACACAGGTGATTTTAACAGTTCTATAGATCATATGACAGCGGATTATCAGGGAAATCTCTGGTTTACATCATCAAGGCTTGGACTGCTCAGATTAAGCAGGTCATCATTTACGCAGCTTAACTATGTACAGAATACTGAAAGCTCAGTTGTGAATTCAGTATGTAAATGGAATGGAAGATATTATATAGGTACAGACAGCGGACTTGCAGTTACGCTGGCAGAAGGCAGTGAAAATGTAAATGTGGGTATCGAAACACAGAATATTGACAGGTCTGTAAATGAGCTTGTTAATGTGCTTGATAATGTAAGAATAAGATGCATAACTGCTGACAGTAATAATAATATGTGGATATGTACAACAGGAAGCGGAATATATGAGCTTACATATAGCGGAGAGCTTATAAAGTATGATAAAGATAATGGCCTTAATGGAAACAGATACAGGACTATAACAGAGTTAAGCGATAATACTATGCTTGCAGCAGGAGATTCAGGTCTTAGTTTTATAAAAAATGAAGGTGTCATCTATAATATAGGCTCTGCCATGAAAAACAGCAAAGTGTTATGCACACTTGAAGCTGATATATCCGGCTATGGAAGGGTAATACTTGCAGGAACAGATGGTAATGGAATAGAAGTTATACGTGATGGAGTTATAACAGATAACTATGGCAAGGATGATGGTCTTAGTTCAGAAGTTATACTAAGAATGGTGAAGGACAGTTCTGGTGAAGGAATATTTGTAGTTACGAGTAACAGCCTGTGTTATATGGATAATACAGGTGCTGTAAGAATACTGGATAACTTTCCTTATTATAACAATTATGACATAGTTGTTGGAAATGATGATGACCTTTTTGTGCTTGGTTCTGCCGGAATATATGTGGTAGATAAGACAGACTTGCTGTCAGGTAAAAGTCTTGAATATAAGCTGCTTAATGGCGATTGTGGTCTTGAAAAGGCGCTTACGCCTAATGCGTGGAATTATATTGATGAAAATAATAATCTGTATATGTCAACTGATGAAGGGGTGGTGAGTGTTAATCTTAATGATTACACTACTAATATAAGGTCATACCGTATACAGATGAAGTCAGTTAAAATAGACGGCGAGCGCCTGAGGGTAAAAAGAGGAGAAGATATATATATTGACAGCGGGGCACATATTATAGAGATATTTCCGGAGATTATTAATTATTCTGTCAATACTCCATATGTAAGTATATATCTTGAGGGATATGATACTGAACCAAGGACAGTGCTGCAAAGTGATATGTCTAATATAGTATATATGAATATACCAGTTGGTACATATACATTTTATCTTTCAGTTCTTGATGAAAAGGGAAAAGTGCCAATAGTTGAGAATACTTATACAATCATAAAAAGAGCAGAAATATATGACAACTGGTGGTTTAAGGTGTATATGGTTGGCGTATTTGCACTTGCCGTTGCATACCTTACATGGATAATATTCCATACACAGATTAAAAGAATGCTGGATTTTCAGAAAAAAGAGCTGGAATTCGTTAAAAAGCAGCTTGAGATGGGCAATGAAACGGTTATAACCATAGCAAGGACGGTTGATGCAAAGGATGTCAATACAAGTAAACATTCACTGAGAGTATCAGAATATTCAGTCCTTATAGCCAAAGAGCTTGGATACAGTGACGAGGAGTGTGAGAATTTACGAAAGGCAGCATTACTTCACGATATAGGAAAGATAGGTATTCCTGACAGAATACTTAACAAACCTGAAAGGCTTACGGATGAGGAGTACGCTGTTATGAAATCGCATGTTGAAAAAGGAGCAGAGATACTTAAAAGCTTTACACTTGTTAATCATGTTGAAGAAGGAGCGCTGTATCATCATGAAAGATATGACGGCAAAGGATATATGCACGGGCTTAAGGGTGAAGAGATACCTCTTAATGCAAGGATTATCGGTATAGCAGATGCATTTGATGCCATGACAGCTAACAGAGTGTATAGAAAGAAGCTTGATAAGGATTATGTGCTAGGTGAGATAAGGAGAGGAAGCGGAACACAGTTTGACCCTAAGCTTGTTGATATAATGCTAGGACTTATTGAAAGCGGTATGATAGATATTGATAATCTGTATAAGGATGGTGAAGCTGATGAAGATAAGTAATATTAAAGGCATATTTAGTAAAATGCTGTCTTATACAGTAAAAAGAGAGTTTATAATAACTCTTATAACGTGTATTGCAGCAAGTATCATCATAGGCGTATATATGGTCTATTCAAGAAAGGATGAGGATAAGAGCATTAAGGTAGGGATAATATATGTTGGTGATGCGAGTACAACTTATACAGATAATTTTATAGAGGCACTTGCGGATATTAAAGAAGAATATGGCGATAAGGTTGAAGTTATGCCTATGTATAATGTTGCCGAAGGTACAGAGAGGGAATATCTTGAAGAGCTTGTAAATGCTGGCTGTGACCTTATATTTTCAACAAGTTATAACTATGGCATTACAACTAAGGAAATAGCTGGTAAGTATCCGGATGTCCAGTTCTGTATGGCAACATGTTCTAATGCCAATGAAGAGCCTTATCTTGACAATTATCACACATTCATGGGTGCTATATATGAGGGAAGATATGCTGCTGGTGTGGCGGCTGGCATAAAGTTAAAGGAGCTTATAGATGCAGGAATAATTACAGAAAATGAGGCTAAGATAGGTTATGTAGGAGCGTATCCATATGCAGAGGTCATATCGGGGTATACAGCATTTCTGCTTGGAGCAAGGTCAGTGGTAAGCCAGACCACTATGACGGTAAAGTATACATACAAATGGAATGATTACCGTACAGAAAAGAAATACGCAAGAGAGCTTATAGATGAACAGTGTATTATTATATCACAACATTCAGATACAGCGGGACCGGCTACTGCGTGTGAGGAAACGGCATCTGATGTACCGGTTTTTAATGTAAGTTATAACCAGAGTATGCTTGATGTAGCACCAACCACTTATCTTACAGGCTGTAAGATTAACTGGATGCCATATATGAAGGCTGCGGTTGATGCAGTTCTTAATGGAAATGTTATTGAGAAGAATATCGAAGGCAATATAAATGGCAATGATGTGGGGGCAGGCTTTGATGAAGGCTGGGTTTCCATGCTTGAGTTTAATGATATTGTTGTGGCAGATGGTACCAAAGAGGCAGTTGAGAGCGTCATTGAGCAGCTTAATAAGGGAAAGCTTACTGTATTTAAGGGCGATTACATCGGTGTAAAGCAGGATAATCCACAGGATACAATAGACTTAAGGGATGGTTATATAGAAAATAAGGATAGTTCGGCACCGACATTCGATTATATATTAAAAGATATTATTACGATAGAATAATTTGGAAAGCATTTGACAATAGTATCTTAGATGTGATAAAATACGCAAGCTTTAAATGGTTTTATTGGAAACGACACATCCTCCGGATGATAACGAACAACACATAAAGTATTGAATATGTTAAAAGTTATCATTAAAGGAGGATTTTTTTATGCCAAAAAACAAATTTCAGGATGTAGTATTCACAATTATTATGGCAACTATTATGGTTTATGGAATGGTTGTTTATAATGTAGCCCTCAACACAGGTACAGTTGATGGAACAACTTTTATAGCAGCAGCGCACGAATTACCTATAATGGTGCCAGTAGCTTTCATACTTGAATTCTTTATAGTAGGAAAGATAGCAAAGATGCTTGCATTTACAGTTATGAAGCCAACAGACAGACCACAGTTTATCACATATGCAATATCAATATGTATATGCTGCATTATGTGTCCGATTATGAGCCTTGTTGCAACAATCCTTTTCAAAGAGCCATCTTTTGGAATGTGGATTAAGACATGGGCTATGAACTTCCCAATGGCAATACTTTACCAGATGTTCTACTGTGGACCACTTGTAAGACTTATATTCAGAGCTATATTTGTAAGAAAAGGCAGCACACAGGAAGAGACAGAAGTAGCTTAGGAATTAATTAACAATTTAATATAAATATTATGTAGACACAGCGTATTAGACAGATTGTTATACGCTGTGTTTTTGTATGTTTTAATTTTATATTATTTTATAAAACTATAGTTCTGGTTGTTAAAATATATTAATATTTACTACATAGTGTCATTTATTTATTAAATGCAGAAGTTGTTAGAGATGTAAGTTGATTTTTATAGTTAATAATAATTACAAAAGAATATGGAGGAATAAGGTATGTCAGTAGCGGGAGTAAGTTCTAATAATACATATAATTCTGGTGGTATGTCATATGCTGCAACTGCTAAAACAGATAAAAAGAAAAAGCTGTTCACTATCTTATGCAGGAGAAAAGCATAACAACTATGCCAAGTATGACAAGGATAACACCAGTTGCGCGGTTGAGTGTCTTTGGAGTGGCTTTATTTGCAAATACAGCGGCAATTCTTGCCCATATAAATGTAAATACAATACATAATATCCACACAGTTATATCAGGAATTCCGCCAATCGCAAAGTGTGATACAGCACCTGTAAATGCTGTAAATGCCATAATAAATACGCTTGTTCCTACAGCAGTTTTAAGTTCATATCCAAGTACGGAAGTAAGAATAAGTAACATCATCATACCGCCGCCAGCACCGATGAAGCCGCATATAAAGCCAATTAATACGCCACACACAACTGACTGAATGGCACGTTTCTTAGCTGATACGCTCTCCATAGCTTCCTTTGTAGTCATAACAGGTCTTACGATGAATTTAATTCCAAGAAGGAATGTCATAAATACGGAGAAGTTACCCATTGTCGTTGAAGGAACAAGGCTTGATACATAGCTTCCAACAACTGTAAATATAAGAACACTGACCATCATAATAAGTCCGTTTTTAATGTCAAGGTTCTTATTTTTTCCATATGTGTACGCTGATATGGCGCTGGCAAGCACATCAGAAGAAAGTGCGATACCGACAGCCATATAAGGCTCCATTCCTAAAAATGTGATAAGCATAGGGCTGATTACGGCAGCGGCGCTCATACCAGCAAATCCGGTACCAAGTCCGGCTCCCATACCAGCAAAAAATGTTACAGCAATAATTAATAATATTGACATATAATATCCTCTTTTCTGCGCACAATTTTAGTAATAATAGTTTTGTGTCAGGTGCGCACTGACACTAGTTGTCTTCAAGTATTTTATCAAGATTATTTTCAATCTGTTTCATACCCGTAAAAAAAGCTTCTTTCGTAGCAGTGTCCATATTATCAAAAAGATGTTCAAGAAAATCTTTTTGTAAAGCCTGTCCTTCTTTAATTATTTCGTCTGCCGCAGGTGTGCATATAAGCTGGGTTTTTCTGCGGTCGCCTTCTGTTTCTTTTCGTATGATGTAGCCATCTCCCACAAGTCTGTCCACATTGACAGAAACAAGATTTGCTTTAATCTTTCTTACTTCAACTATATCTCTTGCAGTAGTGTATTCAGGATTATTTGCAAGAAACATAAGAATATCGAAAGCGGTCTGTGGAAGATTAATCTTGTGTAAAAACGGCTTGCATACAGAATTATATGCAAGGTTGATTTTCTGCGCGAATTCAATTCCTGAGTTCATATGATTATTGGTCCTCCTTATAGTAATATTAAGATTTCATAAGATAACCAGTTGTCATAGTATTAATATTAAGATTTCATAGAATAGTTGGTTCTCGTAGTATTAACATTAAACAGGCAACCTTTATAGCATTTACACTAAAAACTACAAAAATGAATAGTTCAAATTTGAAGTATTATAACATAGATGTATTAATAAGTAAAGTAAATATCCCATTCAGAATCACAAATGCAATAAGAAATGCAGACTGAATTATATTTTACTTAGCTGGAACACTTATTATAATTATTGCTTGAGGGTATTTTTATGGCTAAATATAAGAAGAAATTAGATGATGATATACGGTGTCCTCTTGAATATGGACTGATGTTATTTGGTGGTAAGTGGAAGTCGCGCATTATATGTGTTTTATCTGCTAATGAAAGACTTCGCTATAGTGAAATACGCAAGGAAATGTATAATATTACGGATTCAGTTTTAGCGGCAACATTAAAAGATTTGATAGAAGCTGGAATTATTGACAGAAAATCTTACGATGAAATTCCACCGCGGGTTGAATATTCCCTGACAGAAAAAGGACGTTCTGTTGTGCCTATTTTACAGAGTATCTGTCAGTGGTCAGACATTTTTTATAAGGAAGATACGGAAAATCAAATGACACAGTGCCAGAAATGTGATTATCACAGGTAAGGATATAGTAAAAATAAATTTTTTTATACACAGGAGTTGTGTCTTGGCGCATTTGACACAAGCCTGATATGCGAAAAAACGTGCGTAGAAATGAGGATTATTATGTACACATACACAGAGGAAAAGAAATTTACAAAGGAACAGGTACAGGAGTTATTTTTATCTATAAACTGGGTTTCAGGTAACTATCCAGAGCGTTTATATAGGGCACTTATGAATTCATCTACAGTGCTTACTGTATGGGATGGCGAAAGGCTGGTCGGGCTTATAAGGGTTCTTGATGATACAGCAATGCTTGCCCAGATACATTATGTAATTGTTCATCCCGACTATCAGGGAAAAGGTATTGCATGTGCCGGACATTCGATTGACCATGAACAGAGGGCAAAAGGAATTAGTACATCAAAGCCGGTTACGATTGAAAAAGATGTGTGGATTGGCGCCAATTCTGTAATATGTGGCGGCGTTACTATTGGTGAGGGAAGCGTGATAGGTGCAGGAAGTGTTGTCACAAAGAGTATTCCTGCCAATGTGGTAGCTGTTGGTAATCCTTGCAGAGTACTTCGCGAAGTGCGTGAGGAAGATAGAATTCCGATGGATGAGCTGGCATTTTAAAGTTCCAGAAATATAATGATATCAGGGTGCTATGTGCCAGTGGCACATGTTTATCACGAACTGAAGCGGAGCGTAGACGTGGGAGTGCGTAGTACGGAACAATCCATAGGTATCATAGTTGGGGGCTTTTGACCCTGATATCATTATATATAACTAAATGCGAAAAGTAAGTTTTATGTTAATTTACAATTCAATCTAGAATTCTTTATTTTTCATAATATCGTAACTTATTAAATACGATACTAAAAGCGCAATTAATACAGACATAATCCCTATTAATATAATAATCCAATCAGCTATCTGGTCAAAATAATGAAGTATATTCATTAGAGTTTCAAAGTTGACGATTTTTTTTAATACAAAAATTAATGCAGCAATTATTCCAACGACAACTAACAATGTTACACGGCTTTTTTCAGCTCCATATTTTATTTGTAATGGAAGTAGTATAGCTACAAATAAAAGCATTATCAGTGGTGCTGCAAGAATGTCAGATATGTTTGATTCAATATTAACATTTATACCTTTTAATGCCTGTGATGTCAGATATATCAAAGTAGCAGCTATACATGAAACAAGAGTTCCAGCTATACAGAATATATATTTTTCACTCACATATACTTTCGAGTCGATAGGAAGAGTCATTAAAAAGCGGTAGCCGTTATCATATTCATCATATGATATGGTTCCTATCATAACAATTATCATAAGCATAGGTAGATATGACAGAATAAATGTACCATCCTGTGAATATCCAATAAATACAGAAAGTGCAAGGAATAGTAAAAGAGCTTTCTTTCTTTGCATTAATATTCTTATATCTTTTTCAAATAATCCTGCCATTATTTATAACCTCCAGTCATCATAAGAATTAATTCGTCTATACCGCATTTTCGACAACAATTCCGGGATAATTTTCTTTATAAAATGCTTTGCTTTTTACAAAACATGCATAGCCATAATTTTCTTTCAGGCTATTTAAAATGTAACTTTTATCCAGCTCTTTAAACTGCTCCTCATTTACTTTAAGTACACCATATTGTTCTACTATTGCATCGGTATCCTCATGTAATATAATCCTGCCATTATGGATAAGGTAAATATCATCACATAAATTTTCCAAATCAGATGATATATGGGAGGTGATTAATATCGAGCGTGTATCATCAAATGAAACATATTGCCGCAACATATCTAAAACTTCATTTCTGGCTTCTACATCAAGTCCGGTTGTTGGTTCATCTAATATAAGAAGTCTGGCTTTATGTGTTATTGCAACAAGAATTTTAAGTTTTACTTTCATTCCCGATGAAAATTCTGCAATTTTTTTATTTTTAGGAATGTTGAGTTCAATACATTTTTTATTGAAATATTCTCTTTCAAATTCCGGATACATATGTTTTAATATATGTTCAATATCTGACACGTTTAACTGTGTACTAAATCCCGAATTATCTAAGAAAACTCCAAGATTTAACTTATCTGAAGGAGTCAGTTTTTCTGCTGGAATTCCAAAGGTTTTTACAGTACCGCTGTCAGGTTTTATAAGTCCTGTTATTAATCCTATAGCTGTGCTTTTACCAGCTCCGTTTTTACCTACAAGTCCTGTAATTACACCTTGTGGAATATTCATAAATGGAATATCAAAATTATAATTTTTATAAGCTTTTTTGACATTTTCAAATGTAATCATTTAATTATTACCTATCAGCAGATTAACAATTTCAATTATTTCAGTATCATTCATACCTATTGACTTAGCTTTATCAATTACTTTTATGAAATCATCTTCTACTGCCTTTCGTCTTGCTTCAATAGCTACCTGTTTATCAGTAGCTGTTACATATGTTCCTTTTCCGTGAACTGTTGTTACAAATCCGTCTGCTTCAAGCCCATCATAGGCTTTTTTAACAGTAAGGGCGCTTATGCGAAGCTCACCTGCAAGCGTCCTTACAGATGGAAGTGCTTCATTCTCTTTTATATCAGAGTTAATTATTCCAGTTTTAATCTGTTCCATTAGCTGTTCATATATTGGAATCATTGAAGAGTGATTTAAAATAATATGCATATTATTGTTCTCCTTTACAATAAACAGTATATAACAGCATACAACAGTTGTCAACTGTTATATACTGTTTGTTATAAATTTTACGATATTTAATAGTGGATAGTATATGAGGCAGAAAGTAAAAGAATAATAAAAGATTGAAAAATGCAATATATTGCATACTGGAATAAATAGTGCTATACTAAAAACAAATGTGTTAAGTATTAGACTAAAAATTGAAAATTAAGTATTAAATTAATGGTTAATACTTAAAAATTATGAACTAAGAACTTATTATTAATAGTTAAAAACAAAGGATTAAAAATAAAATCATTTGCAGGCAGAAACAAAAGTGCAGCAGTGTGAAAATAGATTTTTTACACGCAAAGTTTGTGTATGAGCGCACTTGCCACAAACTTGATATGCAAAAAAATATACGCAGAAAAGAGGATTATTATGAAAATATTTTTTTATGCCCTTAGAGAATATGACGAGCAGAAATATGTTGAAAAATTTGCAAAGCAGTATTCATTTGAGTATGCATTTACATCAGATTATCCGTCAATGGATAATATCGGACTGGCGAAAGGATATGATGCGATATCAATTATAACCAATCCAATGTATCCGGAAATACTTGATGCACTTCATAATGAGGGCGTTAAGTATATATCAACGAGAAGCATAGGCTATGAGCATATTGATATTGAGTATGCACATTCAATTGGTATGAAAGCTGCCCACGTAGTATATTCACCAAACAGTGTTGCTAATTACACAATTATGTTAATGCTTATGGCGTGCCGCAATATGCCTTGGATAATGAAAAAAGCGGATTGTCAGGACTACTCATTAAAAGGAAAAGTTGGAAAAGAATTATCAACATCAACAGTCGGTGTAATAGGAACTGGTAATATAGGTAAGACGGTTGTTAAGCATTTGTCTGGCTTTGGATGCCGTATATTAGCATATTCCTGTTATGAGGATGAAGAAGTAAAGAAGTACGCAGAGTATGTAAGTTTAGATGAACTTTTGAAGAATTCGGACATTATAACATTACACGTTCCCGGAAATGCTGAGAATACACATCTTATTGATAAAGCAGCATTTGAGAAAATGAAAGATGGAGTGATAATAGTCAATACAGCCAGAGGACCTATAGTAGATACGCAGGCACTTATAGCGTCACTAAAGAGTGGAAAGGTAGGTTTTGCTGCACTTGATACTTTCGAGGGAGAGGCTGGACTATATTATCTTAATAAGGAAACGCAGAAGCTTGACAATGATAATATGGCAATTTTAAAGAGCTTTCCAAATGTGATACTCTCACCGCATATGGCATTTTATACTGAGCAGGCGGTGTCTGATATGGTGGAGAATTCTATTAGGGGAATACTTGGTTTGGAAAATGGTGACAATAGTCTGGAGGTTATATAATTTCAAGTGTTATAATAAACCTTTAAATTATATTGTAAACTATAAATGAGTAAATAAAGAAAATATCCCAATAAGTTTTTTGTTTGTGACGCAAATAAGTAACAAAAGATAAAATTTTGTGACGTAGAGAAGTTTAAATAAATAATAGAAGATAAGGCTTTGTAGCATAGACAAAATGAATTATATAATTTCTGAGATTTATTCATTTATAATTATAAATATAAAATTAGGACTTAAAAAAATGTTTCAAAAATAAAGTGATAGCTATAAATTAGCTAATTTAAAATAATGACTTAAAAATAGAGTTGCAGCAGGAAAGGATGGTTTCAAAATGGAAATAAAAAGTGTATTGATAAAAGATACAAAAAAAGAGGAACGTATCCGTATTGTGCAGGAGGGGCTTAATCAGTGCGGTGGTGCGTGTGATTTCTGTAATGGCTGTGATAACCTTGGCGGCGGCAGCGTGGACACATTTTATGAGCCATATATTAATGGAGAGAAAGAGCTTCGCCAGATAAATGAAGAATACAGAGCTAATTCAGGTAAGGTAATATAAAAGTAATGTCAAAATATTATTTTTATTATGCTTGATTGAGTATGTGGGTAAAAGAACCCAATTTATTAAGAAAAATATGAACGGAAATGGAGAAAAATATGGGAGCACCAGATATAGAAGTTTCCAGTGAGAATGAAAGAAGAGAATATATAAAAAACACATTTAAGGGCGGACAATTACACCGCACCAAAACGCTGGCGCAGGGGGATGAATGTTGCAATTTCCACGTTACAAGATTGAAAAAATAGAGTTATCAGCTATGCAACTGTCTTTTTGTTTTGGTGAAATAATTTTATTGCGTAGTTATATAGAATGTGTTTATAATAAAATATAAAAAAAGAGTGTGAACATTTTCATAAAAAGGGAGTAATAAAAGGATGAGTGTGCAGACAGATTGTGAGATGTTATCTGTTCAGGCGATGGAATCATATGCCAGAAAATATAATATTTCAGGAAATGATGTAGTTGAATTATTTCATAAAAATCAGGTTTTTGAAAAGATGATTATACAACATGAATATCTTCATCAAATAAGTTTTGAAGAAGTATTACAGTATGTAGAAAAAATTATAATGGAAAATTCAAAAGAATTAGTAGTTTATCATGGAAGCTGCTATGAATTTGAAAATATAGAACTTAATAAATCTCATAATAGAAGAGACTTTGGAAAAGGTTTTTATACTACAATTTTGAAATCACAGTCAAAGGAATGGGGCTATAGGCTTTCATTAAGAGAAAAAAAGAAAAATTATTTTATTTATGAATATTTATTTGAAGAAAATTCTGTATTAAATGTAAAAAGATTTGATACGTTAAGTGAGGAATGGTTAGAATTTATTAAAGAAAATAGAAGTAAAGGTGGATTACAGCATAAGTATGATGTGGTAATTGGACCTGTTGCGGATGATAATACAATGGAAACTGTTCAGTTATATATAGCAAATATTTTAACAGCATCAGAGGCAGTGGAGAGATTACGATATAATAAAGTTAATAATCAAGTATCATTTCACACAGAAAAAGCATTACAATATTTGCATTTAGTGAGGAGGGATTCTTATGTCAGAAATGATATATAGTTTTAATGGAAAAGATATTACAATGAATGTCTGTATACAAATCAGAGATGTATTAAAATTATTGCAGGAACATTTTAACATAAGTTTTGAGGAAGCGGCGTTAAGATTTTATAAGTCTGAAACATACAAGACATTGCAGGAAACGGAAAATGGATTGTGGGCAGAGTCGGCAGAATATATAGCTGATAGATATTGTGATGAGATAAAAGATAATGTATAAGTGTAGTAAAATATGCGTTTAAATGAAAATTTTGTATAAATAAATAACATAAATTTGAAATATAAAGAAAGAGTAAAAAAGGAGAAATTTATATGAGTTTAATTCATAGTTAAGCTTTATGGAATAATAAGGGAGGTGTAGGGAAAAGTACCATTACATTTCATTTATCTATGAGATTTGTTGTAAATGTATCAGAGTATAATAAAAATACACCAACAAACTTATATTTATTATGTGGAGATGGAAATTTAAGAGCCAATGGCTCCGGCAATTAATGAAGCTGCATCTGCAAAAGCTTTAACGCCAGGGGCTCAACCATGGAAGTGGATTCAAGAAATAATAAAAAATTTTATTGTAAAAATTACAAATTCAGAAAAAGAATGGATGATTTTTATTGATACAAATCCAAGTTTTAGCATTTATACTCAAATTGCTATTTCAGCAGCGCAAAGACTATTGACCCCTATAAATGCAGATGATTCATCTAAGACAGCAGCTTCGGCAATGGTAGCATTGTTGCATGGAACAAATCCCCCACATCCAATTTATGGATCTTGGACATATGCAAAAATGGCGCAGGAACAAGGAATTCAAGTACCAAAGATTCATTTATTAATAGGAAATCGTTTAACTCAATTTAAAGGTAGTGCTACAGCGTTTAAGGCATTATCAGATGCAACATCTACATCTTTATATAAAATTTATAAGGATAATCCAGAATATTTTGTTGAAGCAACAGAAATTATAGATAATAAAGAGAAATTTATTGAGTATTATTCGAAACCATTAAGAGATTTCAATACTGCGGGTGTGGTATGTTCTCATTTAGGTAGATTGTTATCTTCAATGAAACAAGGATATTATCCAGTTTACTCGGAAAGTGCAAAAGTTAATGCTGAAAAAATTAAGGAATGTACAAATGCAATTGATGAAATAATACTTAAGTTATAATTACTATATTGATTGTATATTATCGCAAGAGAAAATAGTGATATATTCTAAACGGGAAGGGAAAATAATATTTTATGGATTGTGAAGAAATAAGAGTTGAAACATGATATTGTTCCGAATCCTTCGTATATATATGAAACAAGGCAGACAGAAACAGCAGGCTATGATGTGGGAGAAAAGATATTGCAGATGGAGAATAAACCAACAGCAATATATTGTGCGAATGATATTACAGCAGTTGGTATATTAAAGGCTATGGCAAAGTCCAAGAATAAGTATATAAATATATCGGTTATATCAAGTGACGATATAGAACAGGCACAGTTTACGAAGCCTATGCTTACTACTGTAGCACTTCCAAAGGAAGAAATGGCACGCTTTGCAGTATATCTGTTAATAAACAGAATAAAAGGACAGCATACCAGCGTAACAAAAGTTGAATTGGAGGGGAAGCTGATAGCAAGGGAAAGCTGCGTAGATGTTGAATATAGTAGCTGGAATTATTATATATAATGATGTGAATGTCAAAAGAGATTTTGCCACTCACTAATTTTTTTGGCGCGCGTTAGATGTCTAGATTTATAAACTAGTAGTTTGTATTTTGTGTTGGTGTATGTAGTAAAATAGTGTATAATTATTAACAAGATATGAATGTGAAATGCAATTATGTTATTAGGAGGAAAATGATATGAAGTGGGGAATTCTGGCTACAGGTAATATTGCAAAAAAATTTGCATCAACTATAAATCAGATGAGTAAGGAAAATGAACAGCTTGCAGCAGTAGGCTCAAGGCACATAGATAATGCAAAAGCTTTTGCCAGGGAGCATGACATTCCACGATATTATGATTCTTATGAAGCATTGGTAAATGATCCTGATGTTGAGGCTGTTTATGTAGCAACACCGAATAGTCTGCATTATGAGAATTGCAGACTTTGTCTTGAGCATGGTAAGCATGTACTTTGTGAAAAGCCATTTACAATAAATGAGAAACAGGCACAGGAGCTGTACAGGCTGGCAAAGGATAAGCATCTTTTTATTATGGAGGGATTATGGATATGGTTTCTGCCATTGTATGATCGTCTGCGTAATATCCTTCTTCAGGGAACAATAGGAGAAATTAAACATATTTCTTGTCAGTATGGATTTGTTGCAACGGGTGCCAGAAAAGAGCGTAAATTTAACTCTGCACTTGGTGGAGGTGCTTTGTTGGATATAGGAATTTACAATCTGGGATTTTTGCGTATTGTTACAGGGTGTGATCCGCAGAATGTAGAAACCACAAAAGTACATATTAATGAGAATGGAACAGATGATTACAGTTGTCTCAAACTGACATATAATGATGGATGTATTGCAGAATCAGTCCAGACAATAGGAGAGGAATTAAAACGTAATGCCAGAATTGAGGGAACAAAGGGAAGTATATTTTTGCCGGATTTCCAACACGCAAAGACCTTGATACTTGAGGTGGATGGTAAAGAACCTGAAACAATCGAGTACCCAGTTGATATAAATGGATTTGAATATGAGATTCGTGAAGCAGGCAGATGCATAGCATCAGGAAATAGTGCCAGTGCTATTTATACACCGGAAGATAGTATTGCTCTTACAAGGCTGATGTATGATATCCGTATGAGCTGGAATATGATATTTGATGGTGAGATACAGGCATAAACCGACAAATAGCTTATTTCAGATAAATTGACAATGCAAAATAATAAAGAAGAATATGGGGAATAGAAGCGTGAAAAGAATAATTGAAAAACGATTAATTAGGTATCTGTTATCTGCAGTAATATTTGGAATAATTTATTCAATATTGTCCCTAATAGATAAAGGAAATGTGAAAATAGGTTCAGTATTAGGTGTTATGGCACTTTATTTAGGGGCTATGTGTATTCTATGTGTCATTGCGCCAATAATCAAAAAGATTACAGGATATGACAAAAATATTAATAAATGAGTAAATGATGTGAGTATGTTATACTCTAGTATATGTCAGAATGGAAATAACTTAAGAAGGAGTTTTATGGAAGTAACACATGCGCTATTACACAATGGGGAACCATTGATTTTAGTCATGAATCAAAAGATGAGGTTGTAGGTGGTGATAAACTTACCTATGATGAGTATCTTGAGATTATGAAGAATTCCGGAAAAGAGAGCAGGCATTATTTTAAAATGGTATATAGAAACTGTGGACTTGAATTTAAAGGCCGCATAGAGAAGAAAAATCATCGAAATATATGTTTTGAGAGAATCTATGTATCCGGAATGTACATGGATGGTGTTTGCTTTGACGATAAAGAAGAACATCTCATTGCAGCTAATGGCGATCATATATTGAATCTTTCTGTGGTTTCAACAATTGCTACATTTCCTACAGTTGATCCAGATTTAACTAAATATACATCATGCAACTGAGGTTTATCATCTGTTACCGGTTCAATAAGGAAATCTAAAACCTTACGCTGTTCACATCTATATTGTAAAATCCCCAATATCAGTAATAATTTTTTTTAACATTTAAAATCATAACTCAAATATTGTATTATAACTTTATTTGAGTTATAATACATAAAATAAGTTATGAATGGAGGCATATATATGGAATATCTCCAAAAAGTTCTAGGATTGAAACTGACCTATATAAATGATGACATTAAACATATACCCAATTTTATTGGAACAAGATATGTTCTGCGTAATGTACTATTAGATAGACAAAAAGCTGTTTTTATATATCCTAAAACGGAACTAGAGCAGATTGAAACATTAAAAAAACATATTTCAAAGATAAAAAGCATAGTAAATTTACCTGTTGTTATGATTCTGGACGAAATCACATATCGTCAGAAGGAATATTTGCTTCGGGAGAAGATTCCATTTGTTGTAAATAATAAACAGATATATCTGCCTTTTATGGCGTTATATTTACAGGAACGTTGCAATGCAGAAACATTTCCTAATGAGGAAATACTTCCTTCAGCTCAGGTTCTGTTGTTGTACTTTATATATAATGGGACTGTTGAAATAACAACGAGTCAGGTAGCAAAAGAACTTGGACTCACACCTACATCTATTTCAAGGGCTTCTCGTCAGCTTGAAAAATTAGGATTAATACAGACTATGAAAACAGGTAAGCAGAAAATTATACATTCTGATAGCTCACCCAAAGAGTTATTTGAGAGAACTCAGCAGAAATTACTTAATCCAGTAAAAAAAACTGTATATATACCTAAAACTTGTGTGACTTCTGAATTGTTAGAAAGCGGATATTTCGCATTAGCTCATTATACAATGCTAAATGTTCCACAAATCAAATGTTTTGCAATAGATAGTATTTCGCGTTGGAAGGATGTTATGACAAATAATTTACTTGATTCAGAAAATCAAATGGCAGTTGAAATGTGGAGATATAATCCCCATTTATTATCAAAAGAAGATAAGGTAGATGAACTTTCTCTAGCATTGTCATTGAGAGATGATGCAGATGAGCGAGTTGAAGCAGCAGTAGATGAGATGTTGGAAAAATTATGGGGAAAAATATAAATGGTTACAGGAATTAAAAGCTTTAAAGAGTGGTTTAAAGGAAATGAAGAGCAATATACAATTATTGGAGGTACAGCATGTGACATACTTATGACAGAGGATGGATTAGACTTTCGTGCAACAAAGGATATTGATTTGGTTTTAATTGTGGAGGCAGTAGATAAAAATTTTGGGATAAAATTCTGGGAATATGTAAAGCAGGCAGGATATGAACATTGTAACAAAAGTACAGGCACACCACAGTTTTATAGATTCAGTCATCCAAGTTCAAAAGATTATCCATCTATGATTGAACTTTTTTCAAGAAAATCAGATATAATCAATCTTCCAGAAAATGCTGTATTAACACCTTTGTCGATAGATGATGATATTTCCAGTTTATCAGCAATCTTATTGAATGATGAATATTATGAATTTTTAAAACAAGGAAGAATTGTTGTTGATGGAGTATCTGTGTTAAAGGCATCTTATCTAATACCATTTAAAGCTAAAGCGTGGATTGATTTAACTTATAGAAAATCCATTGGTGAACAGGTTGATGGCAAAAATATTAAAAAGCACAAGAATGATGTGTTTCGTTTAACTGAATTAATTGATCCTTCCGATAAAATCAATGTATCTAAAGGTGTTTATGATGATATTCAAGAATTTGTCAAATGTATGCTTACAGAAAATGTTGATGTTAAACAATTAGGCTTAGTTGAAAGAAATAAAGAACAGATATTGGAAGAAATTAGAGGAATGTACCAGCTTGTGCAATAATATATACACTATTGTTTGGGAACAGCGTAAGTTAATGGAAGTGGCAGAGTATCGTAACGGAAAAGCACATGAGAGGGAATTGTTCCAGGAAAAGATGAGCCAAAAAATGGAGGTTCATATGTAAAGGATACGAAAGATGCACATGAAAAGTATAACTTTAAGCCGGAACACTTAAAACTAAAGGGATTCCCGGAAGGTGAGTATTGTCTTGGATTTGTGGAGACGAAAAGTACAAGTGCAGGAAAAAGGAATCAGTTAAATATTGAAAAGATAGAGGGCTGCAGGGATCTTAAAAATGATACAGAAGTTGATGATGTGCTGGTTGTGTACTGCGCATTATATCCGGACTCTTTTGATAAGGAAACATATGTTGTAGGCTGGTATAAACATGCGACAGTTTACAGGCGATATGAAAAGCTGGAGTTTGATACTGAAGCTTCTGATAATGAAAGGTCAGATAATGAGTCAGCAGCAGATGAAAAATATATTCAGTTATACAATGCAATTGCATTAAAGGAAGATTGTGTTTTGCTTCCAAGGCCGCAAAGACGAAAGACATTCTGGAGAGTGCCAAGAAAGAAAAAGGGTGTGGCATTCGGATTTGGTCAGTCAAATGTATGGTTTGCAAGAGGAGAGGATGATAATAAGTATTTATCTGATTTTATTGACAGGCTTGAGAATCAGATTGAAACCTATGATGGTGAAAACTGGATAGACAGAGTAGAAAAGGAGAGATGAATGCAGCGGGATATCCGATGAATTATTTAAGGTCAAAGATGTACCCTTATATGAGATAGGATTTAGTGTCAGAGTCGAGAATGCACTCAGGCGTTCCGGGATAAATTCGTTAAAAGAATTGGTTCTCTGTTCCAGATGTGATTTATTAAGGGTAAGAAATTTAGGGAAAAAAGGAAGGGCAGAGCTTGAAGCACTTCTTTTGGATAAGTATGGGGTTACTTTAAGAGAAGGATTAAAAATTTAGTGCTTAAAAAGACATGATAACAGTTCTTATACTATAAAGGCAGTATATGTATGGGAAAATCGGAATTTATAAAGGAGAATATTGATGAAACTATTTTTATGTTCGCACTTTTCAAGTGTG
>OOCY01000208.1_pt1 | contig 59650 bp, 71 predicted proteins | sample 1671291 | NCBI WGS metagenome assembly OOCY01 (sample SAMN06348141, study PRJEB24527) | human gut metagenome | biome: human gut; feature: ankylosing spondylitis patient; material: feces | host: Homo sapiens | place: China | collected 2015-10 | reverse complement strand
GGTATTACCAAACCTGCACCGGCAGCTGGCTGACCGCCTAGCTTTCGCTAACCCCTATACGGTCCGGCAAAAAAACCGTGACGTTCACCGGCAACGTCGCTGACGTCCTGTCCGATGCGGAATACCGTGCCCTGGTCGGCCGGAGCTACACTGGTTGCGATGTGGTTGTTTTCACGCCCGTCACCACCGGAGTGAATACGGCGCTGGTCGCATGCTACGACGTGCCCCATAAGATCGTCCGCGCCATCCAGGTCGGCACCCCGCAGAACGTCACGATGGATGTCCGGTTTGCGGTGATCCCCGCCGTCTAACGCGCGCCGAGAATCCTCGTGATGGTCAGGCACTGCGTGTCTGACGTGTTGCCTTCCATCACGTGGATTCGGTGTCCGATGATCTGCATGCTCGTGTCGGAGATCCGGACGAGAGTGGCCTTGCCTGTCGCGAGCCCGTTCGTGAAATTCATGCCGACGAATGAGAGGACGATCGATCCTGCTTCGGCGGCAGTGTGGAACAGCCTCGGGTAATGGTCATCATCATTACCCTCGATGATCAGCTCGCGGAAATCCGTGATCGATTCGGCGAGCGGGAGGGTGCCGGTTTTGCCGCTGGTGCCCTCCCATAGGACGGTGGGGGTTAGCGAATCCCACACGTCCTTCATTGGTTTCAGCACGTTGAAGAGCGGGACGAGGGTGCCGACGGTGATGCCGTCCAATGGGATGCGGTAGAGGGGCATGTCGTGGGTGGCGACGCCGTCGAGGATGCTGCCGGTGTTGTGGGCCGGATCCGCCGGGGCGCCGGTGGTGGGAGTGCCCTTGAGGACCACGATTGAGCAGGTTTCCACGCCGGTGGTGGTGTTCTTCGTGTAGCGAAGCACCGCGAGATCGTTGCGTTTCTGGCCTTGGGTGCCGGATTGCACGGTGGCGGTGGTGGTGCCGGTCAGGTGCACATGGCGGCCGTTCAATACGGCGTCGCCTGATTGGACGGCGATGGTGTTCGCGTTGCTCATGGTGGCCTTGAGCTGATTACCGGTGGCGAGCGCGTAGTCGCCAGGTCCGACGATGCCGGCCTGGAATGCGCCGATGTCGTCGCTGCCGATGTGTGGGGTTCCGGCGTAGCCGGTGATGAGTTCGACTGTCATGTGTTCTCCTGACGTTTATGCGGTGCGTTTCCAGAGGCGGCCTCGGCCGATGGTGTCGGGGAGGCGTGTCCATGTGCCGCCGATTGTGTTGGGGTCGAGGTTGGGGGTGGTTTCGATGATCTCGCCGATGGGGTGGGCGGCCGTGAACATAGTGCGTGTGTTGGTGCGTTGCAGCAGGTTCGTGACCGCCCGTGCGAGGCCGTGGAGGGTGACGTATGTTTCCGCCATGGCCGGGGTCCCTTAGGCGAACAGGGCGTCGATTTCGGCGTCGCTGGCCGGGGTGATGTCGGTTTTGCGCATGTAGCCGCTCAGGTCGATCATGCCTGTGAGCGCGTCCCATTTCATGACGGTGGTGTCGCCGGCGGTGACGGCCACGGCGACGACGTTGGTGCCGGCGGGCAGGGTCTTGCCTGAACCGTCGACGAACCGGTCGGTGGTGGTGAACTGGTCTGTGATGTTCCACACGTCGCCCTTGGTGGCGGATGCGGGGGCGGGCAGGCTGGCGAACATCGTGGATCCCTTGGCGCGGAATGCGGAGCCGAGCGAGTTCTGCAGTTCGGTCTTCGCGGCGTTGACCTTGGCGTCCACGTTGGCGGCGGTCTGGTAGCCCTTGCCGGTGACGATGGTGTTGACCTGGGCGGCGTTCTGGTAGCCTTTCGCGGTGATGGCGGTCTCGACCTGGGAGGTGGTCTGGTAGCCGAGATTCTTGATGTCGTTGACGGCGCCGGCGCGCGCGTTGTTGGCGGCGGTGGTCACGTCCGTGGGGGTGGCGAGGCCGAGGCTGGCCGCGGTCTGGTTACCGCTGGCGATCTCCTTGCCGCCGATGGCAGGCTTGCCGGTCAGGTCCGCGTATGCGCCGGAGAACGTGGAGTCGCCGGCGTTATTGATCTTGGTGACGAGTTCGTCGGTGAGGTTGTTGTCGGAGAGCACCTTGTAGGTGTTGGGGCTGCCGGTCTTGAGTTCCTTGGCGACGAACAGGGTCTTGAGTTTGGCGAGGAATGTGGCGAGGTTGTTCAGGTTGATGAATTTCGTGGCCATGATGGTTTCCTTTCGTTACTTGCTGCTGGGGTTGAACAGGTTGTTGATGTCGTCGTCGGTGGCGGTCTCGATGTTTCCGGCAGCCGTTTCGAGCTCCTTGAGTTTCTCGGGGAGTCGTTTGCCGTCCACGTCCACATCCTTGGCTTTGACCATGGGGAACGTGCCGTTGTTCTTCGGCGCGAGCGTGTCGATCAGTTCGATTGCCATCAGGGTTCTCCTTTACTTCACTTCGACGGTGGTGTTGCCGAGACCCGCGTTCGTGGATTTCCAGACCGCGTAGCTGATGGTCGCGCCGCTCGCGTTCTTGTGGTCGAACGTCTTCAACAACGCGAAGCCGCCTTCGAAGCCGCCGACGAAGAATCGGGGCGTGCCCCACGACGCGGGGAACGCGTAGTAGATGTGCTGCCCGGCCGCCGCGTTCAGGGTGAACGTTTTGTTGTACCCTGCGGCGAGTTCGCCGGTCGCCTGGTTGATGATCTGGTCGGTCACTCCCGCCGCGTCGAGGCTGGCGGCGACCCACCAGTGGCGCTTGTCGCGGAAAGCGACGTCGGCGGTGCGGGTGGCGACGGCGTTTCGCGCGTCGGTGGCCTTGAGCGTGTACGTCTTGCTCGTTTTGAGGTTCACGCCGGAGAGTGTCGTGCCCTTGGATGCCGTGTCCTGCGCCTTGTCGTCCAGGGTGAGCGATTTCGGCGTCTTGGACAGGTTCCATGCGACGGTCACGTCCGCGACCGTCGAACCGCGTTCCGCCTGCGATGGGGAAACGGTGAACGAGTTAATGCCCATCGCCTTGTACAGGCTGATGGTGCCGTCCTCGGTGATGTCGAAATCGCCGCCGGGCTTGACGATGCCCGCCTTGTCGGCCGTGGCGATCGAGCCGCCTTCGCCCTTGAGTGCGAACTTGGCGTCGTTGGCCGCGTCCTGCTTTGCTTTGAACCGGGCGAGCCGGTCCAGGTCGATGACCTTGCTGGTGTTAGCCATCGTGTTCCTCCTTATCTGTGGTTGGTGTTGGGAACAGGTTGTCGATGTCCGCGTCGGTGGCGTAGACGATGCTCACGTCGCCGATGATCGCGTCCTCGAGGATGATTACCGGCCCCTCGTCGCACGAGCAGCCGTCCAATGCGCGGATCAATGCGGACTCCTTTCGGTGTCGCTCACGGTGGTTTCGACAAGCGCGGGCCCGGCGGCCAGGCGGGTCACGTCGCCCGAGGGGTCTTCGAGGAGCAGGTCCCACGCGCCCGCGCCCGCGGGCAGGCCTTGCGTGGCCTCGTCCGGGACGCGGATGGTGATGGTCCCGTCCGTGTCCAGGAGCGTGTAGGGGGCGAGGTCGATGACGGTGAGCCCGTCGCGGCGGACCTGCATGTGGGGCGTCCACCCGGTCAGGTCCATGGGTCTGACGACCGTGACCCCGTTTTTGTCGGTGACCCTGCGCAGCCATCTGAGGCGATAGGTGTTGGTGACGCCGGCCACGAGGATGAGGTTCGCCTCGAGCAGGCATGTACGGCCCAGTGTCTTCATGTGTCATCCCGTCCTTTCCCACATGTGCGCGCCCAGGGAGGGCCGTTCCTCCCAGACGCCGCCGAAATCATTCGCCGGATCCGAGCCGGTGGTGTTCATGACCACGTAGCCGACCGGGAACAGGATTCCGTTGCCGGTCGATGTGGCGTGCGCGGTGATGACGCCATCCTCATTGACGGTGATGGTGCTGCCGTCAGGTCTGACTCCACCCAACGTGGCAATGGTGGCGGCCGGAAGCGCGTAGTTCTCCAATCCGTCGAGTTTCCGCTTGTCCGCGGCGCTCATGAGCCCGGATCCTTCGGCCGTGGCCTCCGTTGCCGTGATGTGCACGGCCTGGCCGTTCCTGCTCGCGGACAATGGCGTGGCCGTGGTTATCGAGGCCACGTTCATGGCTGCCGCGGCGATGGCGGCGATGGAATCCTGCTGTGCCTTGCCGATTTCGGCCGAATAGTTCGAGGCGAGCGTGTAGGCGTCCTTGGCTGTTTTCTCCACGTCGTCCACGCGCGAAGGGGTGACGACCGCGCTGAACGTGTTGTTGCGCATGGTGATGGTGACCCCGTCCGCGTAGTACGCGCCGGAGCCGCCCGAACCGGTGGAGCCGTTGGATTCCGCGGAGCCGCTGAGACTCGTCGTATCGCCTGACGCGGTGCCGCACTCGTAGTCCACGGACAGGATGCCGCCGGATGATTTCACGATCTTCTTGGCCACGGGCACGGTGAGCGTGATGCCGAGCCGGTTGTCACGGCCGGTGACCGTGTCGCCAATGTCCATGCTCAACGTGTTGTCCGTTATGGTGACCTCGACGCCGCCCTGGGATTGCAGTTCGATGAGCTTCTTCCTGGTCTCGGTGTTCAGCTCGTCGGGTTTCGCGTTGGAATAGTCGTAGACGGCCTGACGTTCCGCCAATCCGGTCAATGATTGGGTTTGGCTCACGTTGCCGTTGACATCCGCGTACCAGTGGACGACCGCACGGTCTTTGAGTTCCCCGGTGCCCAATCCGATGAGATGGTTCACCGGCTGCGAGTCCAATGAGGCTTTGAATTCGAGCAGATCACTGTCGATGCTGCCGCCGGAGTGTTCGGCGGGCAGCGCATACGCGTTCACACGCCCGTCCGCCCAGATGAGACGGAGTTTCGCATTGTTGGCGGCGAGCATCTTCCGGATGCCCGTGTACGCGTCCGTATACCGGTCGAACGAATAGGAGCCGATGGTGACCGCGTGCCGGGCGGACGCGGTGAACAGCGCATCCAATCCGATGCGTTTGAACAACATATTGAGCACATCGCCGTCAGCGCCGGATACGGTGAGGTAATCCCGACCCGTATCGGGTTGGAGGATGCGGCGTGAGAGCAGGCCATGCCAGGTGGGGCCCTCCACGCTGCCGTCCGTGTTGCGCACGGTCACCAACCCGCCGTATTCGGTGCCGTCGATCATGATCAGCGCGCCGGCCTCCGGCTGCGGCAGGCAGGTGAGTTTGAACGAATTCTCATCGCTGCCGTAGGCGAGATCGAGCGTGTAGTCGTCCACCGCGCGCAACGGCTTGTGCTTCGCGTCGGTGACTATGAGGCTGACCACGGTGGTTCGCTCCTCTCCTCGACGGGCGTGAGCTCGAACGTGTAGCCTCCCGGCCAGCTCACTTCGGCGCGCCCGGCGGGCAACGGTTGGAAGACGTAGCTGCCGGAATCAAGGCCGGCACCGCGTTCCGCGTTCGCGAACCAGTTGACCCGGTCGCCGGCCGCGTTGACGAGCGTCACCGAACGCTCGCCCTCCACCGCATCCACCTCGACGCGAGCGCCGCCGGGGATGTCACCGGTGATCCGGTACCGGTTTCCGCCGATCGTGACGGTCGGATTCGAGCAGGGCCCGTATATGGTCATGCGGAACGGCATCGGGTCCAACCCGTCCACGGCTATCACCGGCGGGGCGGATGGCGGCCCGTAATCGTAGTCCATGTCATACGGGTGATCGAGATACTGGTAGGCGTCGGGGTCGCTGGGCGCATAGGTGACGGTCGGCAGGCTGCGTCGCCACATGCCCAATTGGGTCACGGTCAATTGGGTTTCGATGATGCGCGGCGTGATGGATTGCGGTTCGCTTTTGGTGATGAGCGCCCTGCACTCCCACACGTCGTCCACGCGCAGCAGGCCCGATATCGTGGAGTCCCTGGAGTGCGCGAGCACGTCATGGTCGGTGAGCATGCGCAGCCGGTCCAATTGGGTTTCGCCGTCCACGGCCTTCACCGTAAGCGTGAGTTCACGGGCCTGCCATGTCACCCCGGTAAGGGTGCGCGCGCCGAGCGTGTACGTCCACGCGCGTCCTCTCAACGATGGCATCGTCTCCCCGTAGATAGGGCCTTCGAACGAGATCTCGTCGCCGGTGGAGCCGCACACGTATTTAAGCGTTTGCATACTTGCGTACCAGCCTTCCCACTTCTCGTCCGTCGAGTTCGATGCCCAATGCCTGCAGCATGGTCGGGATGTCCGCGTGCAGGGCGACCAGTGCGGCGAGCAGCTGTTCCAGCAGGGCGGTCTGCGTGGCCGTCTGCCCCCTGTCGTCGCACAGCATTCCCGTGCCGCCGGTGACGCCGCCGATGAGCGGCGAGCCGAACGAGTGGCCGTCGAGCGTGAGCCCGGCGGCTATCCTGTCGAGGCTGCGGTTGACGACCTGCTGGCTCTGATCGATGCCCTCGGCCATGCCGCGGCCGATCATCACGCCGACCTGGTCGCGGAACACGCGGGACGGCGAATGGATGCCGAGCTTGTCCTTGACCCAGTTCAGCGCGTCCTTGGCGGCGTTGACGGCCGCGTCCACGAGCTTGCCGGCGGCGGATGTGACGCCGGAGGCGATGCCGGTGATGATGTTCATGCCGACCTCGCCCCAGTTCACGCTTGTGAAACCGTTCCAGATGGAGTGCACGATGGCAGGTATCTGGGCGATGAGTTGCGGTATGGCGCTGGCCAGGCCGTTGGCGAGGGCCACGAGAATCTTCACGCCCGTCTGCAGGATCTGCGGCAGGTTCGCGGCTATTGACTGCACGAGGTTGCCGATGATGGTGGGTGCCTGTGCGATGAGCTGTGGCAGCGCGTTCATCAACCCTTCCACGAGACCGAGCAGCAATTGCATGCCGCTGTTGAGCAGCTGGCCTGCGTTGGATGCCAATCCGTTGACGAGCGCCATGATCATGTTGAGCGCGGCCGGCAGCAGCGTGGGCAGTTGCGAGGCCAGCCCGTTGACGAGCGTGGTGATGATGAGCACGGCGGTGGTCATCAGCTGGGGTGCGTTCGTGCTGATCGCGTTCATCAGCGTGGTGAGGATGGCCGCGCCCTGGGCGAGCATGGCCGGCAGGCTGGCGGTGATCTGCATGTTCAGCTGCTGCAGCAGTGTCGGCAGTTGCGCGGACAGCTGGCCTATCATCGCGAACAATTGCCCCTGCATGCTCTGGTCCAGCATGCCGAGGCCCGCGACCAACGCGGCGATGATGCCGGCTATGCCCATGTACTTCATGAAATTGCCGGGGCTGAAGAACGAGCCGAACAGGGAGCCGATCTTACCCAATCCGGCCTGCAGTTTCGGACCCACGATGTCGCCGATGCCACCGAACACGTCCCCCAATCCCGATGCGAGCGGGCTCAGCGCGGACTGCACCTTGCCCGCCATCGCACCCAGTCCGGATACGAGCTTGCTGTCCGTGATCTTGGAGAACACACCGGAGAAGCCGTTGCCGACCCTGACGCCCAGCACCTTGATGTTCGAATCGAATGCGCTGGTGAGCTGGCCGAATCCGACACCCAGCCTGTCCGCCATTCCGGCGACCGGCTGGCCCACATCGGAGCCCGCGATCTTCGCGCCGAGCAGTTTGAGCGGGCCCGTGAGCTTGTCCGCGCCCTGCCGGATGCGGTTGACGGCCGACGCGAACGGGTCGCCGTCGAGTTCGAGCGCGTCGCGCAGGTCCTTGTTGAAATACGATTTGAACTGCTGCAGGCCCGTCAGGCTCGACTGGAGCTGGCCGGGCATCTGCTTGAGTTTCCCGGTGAGCTGGCCGAGTCCGCCGTCACCGAGTTTGCCGAGCGTGTCGAACACGTTGGTGATCTTGTCCACGTTGCCGCCGACCCCGGCGAACAATGCGAACGCTCCGGCCAATTGGCCGAGACTGCCGGCGATGTCCTGAACGGTGATGCTGCCGTCCTGCAAGCCCTGGCTGAATTGCTCGATGAGCTTGACGGCCCTGTCCACATACGGGGTGAGCTTGCCGTTCAACTGCTCCACGAATGGTGTGAGCTGGCTTGAGAGCGCGTCCACGGCCGGAATGGCCGCGTTGAACGTTTTGCGCAACGATTCGAGCGCTATCTTGCCGGGGCCTTCGCCCAATCGGCTGAGAGCGGCCTTCACGTTCGCCAATGCGCCGCTGAACGTGTCGCCGGCGGCCAATGCGGCTCCGCCGAGGCCTTCCTGCATGGAGTCGGCGAATGTTTGGAAGTCGATCTGGCCTTTGGATACCATGTCGGAGACCTCTTCCGAGGTTTTGCCGAGGTGTTTGGCGAGCAGTTGGAGGACGGGTACGCCGGAGCTCATGAGTTGGAGCATGTCGTCGCCCTGCAGTTTGCCTCGGGCGGCGACGCTGCTGAAGATGGTGCCGATGTCGGTGAGGCTGCGGCCTGATATCTGTGCGGTGTCGGCGACGGTTTTGAGGACGTTGGTCATCTGGTCGCCGGATTTGATGCCGGCGGCGCTCAGGGTCGCGGCCACGGTGGCCGCGTCGCCCAAGCCGAACGCGGTGCCTTTGACGCTGGCGAGCGCGTTGTTCATGATTTCGGCGATGCTTTTGGCGTCGTGGCCGAGGCCTTTGAGTTTGGCTTGCGCGTTTTCGATGGCGAGGGCGCGTTGGAAGCCGCCTTTGGCGGCGAGTGCGGTGATGCCTCCGGCGATGGTGCCGATGGCTCCGAGTCCGATTTTGCCGATTTTGCCGAATGCGCCGCCGAATTTGCCGAGGATGCTGGTGCCGCCGGTCTTGGCGGCGTTGTCGGCGGCTTGGGTGATGTCGCCTTCGAGTTTCTTGCCGAAGTCCTTGCCGCTGGGGGCGACTTCGATGTAGACGACGCCGATGCTGCTTTCTGCCATCGGGGCTTCTCCTGTGTGGTTGGGAGGCCCCGATGGCGGTCGGGGTCATTCGATGTGGTAGTGGTCGTTGAGGCGTTTGCGGCGGGCCATGCGCGCCTCATAATCGGCGTGGGTTTCCGTGGCCGGTCGGCGGAACGGGTCGGTTCTCCGGTCGGCCCATGGCCGGTAGCCTTTGCGTTTGAGTCGGCCTTCGAGTTCCATCTGGTCCCAGAGCGCGATTTCCGCGCCGGTGGGCGTGTATGACCATCCGGCGAGTGCGGCGAAGCTGTTGGAGGTGTGGTCGCGCAGGATTTCGCGGGTGAGCGCCCATGCGCTCTCGTAGTCGAGGTTGCCGGATGGTTTGCGGCCGGTTGGCGCGTCGAGCCATGCGTTGAGGTGGCATGGCTTCCAGACGCGCCGGTAGCGGGTCAGCCAGTCGGCGGTCAGCGCCGAGTGATGCTGTTGGTGGAGGATGAGGAGGTAAACGATTTTGGGTCGAGGCCCGATCCTTCGGCCCAGCCTTTGACGATGGCGCTGATCCAGCCGAGCGGGTTGCCGGCCTTCCGCAGCTTGTTCCACAGGGTCGGCTGCATTTCCTGCAGGTAGGCGAGGAACACGGCGGTGGCGTGGAACGTCTCCTCCTCGCTCAGGACGACCTTGCTTTTGACGATGAGCACGACGTTGACCAGTTCGATGGGCAGGTCGGCGGAGTTGAGGTTGGGGAGTGTGACTTCGGTGTCGAGTCCCTTGAGGCTGAGGCATACGTCGGGCTGCTGTTCGGCGTCGGTGTTGATGTCGGGTTCGATTTCGATGGTCTTGTTTTCTGCGCTCATGGCGGTCTCCTGAAGAAGTGTGTGCGGCGGTCTGGTGGGTGGGGTTCCCCGTCCGCAGGGACCGCCATCGGTGCGGGCGGGGAAGAATGTCAGGGTCAGGCGGTGACGGTGACGGGCACGGTCACGTTCTTGCCGCCGGCGGTGGCGGTGATGGTGACGGGTTTGCCGGTTTCGGTGGCCGCGACCCCGGTGACGGTGACCGTGGCGCCGGATGCCGTGGCGGTGGCCTTAGACGTGTCGCCGCTTGCGGCGGCGAGCTTCCAGCCGGCGGCGTTGTCGGGTTTGACCGTGACTGCGAACGTGGCGGTCTTGCCCGCGGCGACGCTCAGGGCGGCCGGGTTGGCCGCCACGGATTCGATGCTTGCGGCGAGCCCGGCCCTTTCTGCGGCGAGCAGACCGTATACGTGGAACATGTAGCCGTCGGCGGCCTTGAACATCTTGAACGTGACGTTGAAGGTCACGACCTCCGTGGATACGAGGGTCATGTCGTCGCGGTCGGAGACCTTGCATTTGCCGATGGGCAGCACGATGGGGTTGCCGTACTGGTCGAGGCATGCGAGCACGGCCATGTATTCGATGTTCGTGGCCGCGTCCCTGACATGGAAGTTGCCGTCGGTGTCGGCCTTGACGCCGAAGTAGGCTTCGGCGATGTCCTGACGGCATTCGATGCCGGGTATCTGCAGGGTCCAGTAGCCGGGCTCCTGTTCGGAGACCACGATGTCGCCGTTGTGGCCCTTGATCTCGGTCTCGTCGCCCGGCTCGGGGTGCAGTACCGCGCCGTCCTCGCTGTTGTAGCCGACAGGCTTCTTGCCCTCCGGCGGCGTCCATTTCTCGGAGTCCGGCATCTCGGGGATGTTTGGATCGTCGAGCTTCCACAGGAAGAGCGCGTAGTCCTTGATGAGTTTGACCAGGTCGGCGCGGTTGCCGCTGGTGATGTACGAAGTGTCTGTGGCCATTTGCCATACGCCTTTCGATGATTATGCTTGGTTGGTTTCGACGGTGAGCAGGAGCGTGAGGTACGCCATGAGGCAGCCGTTCTCGTCGCTCATGCGGATCGGCCCCGACTCGTGGTCGATGGTGACGACCGGCCTTGGCGGATACAGGCCGGTCAGGTACAGTTCGATGTCGGCGGCGAGGTTCTGCGCGGCGTCGATGTCGCCGGTCCCGTCGTCGCGGCGCACCCACACGGAGATGCGCAAACGCGCCTGCTGGCTGACGGGGGTGGCCTTCTGGCCCGGCACGGCGACCAGCACGCATTCCCTGGACGGATTGCCCCGGTTGCGGACGGTGCCGAACTCAACGTCATGGAACCGGTCGCGCAGACGTTCGAGCAGCACGGGTTCCACGCGCCGGGGACGGACGGGTGGCCGGATGACGCTCATACGACCACCATGCCCAGCATCTGGCTCAGCACTCCGTGGGCCTGTTCGAACGCGGCCGGAGCGGTGGCGACCACGTTGGTGCGGTCAGTGTCCTCGTTGCGGTACACCTTGATCGCCGGATCCACCGCCGCCATGCCCTCCACCTGCTCCTGCACGTCATCCATGACCGGCTTGACGGCCTTGTGCAGCGCCTCCGTGCCGAAAGCCTTCCGGTTCAATACGACCCTGACTTTCTTGGCCATGATTCATCCTTCCCTGACGAACGCGTTGACCACGTCGCCGATATGACGCCCGTGCCTCCACCATTCGAGCGGCGGCCCGTCAACCATCAACGGCTTGCCGCGCACCACGAGGCAATCCGTATCAAGGATGCCCGTGGGCTCGGGACCACGGAAGTACAGGGTGTAGCGGCGGGCCACGCCCTGCGAGTCCGCGCCCGGGGACTGCGAAGTCTCCACCGGCTCCGCGAAACCCATCAGCGAGGCCACATGCCGCATCTCTCCCTGCACCGGGTTCCCATCTGCATCCACCTCGGCCGCGCCCCGGTACACGTCAACACGCTCCATGATGCGATCCTTCCGCCATGTCTATCGACCACATGCGTTGGCCGGACAATCCGAGGTTGCGCAGCATGTCGTCCGTGAACCTCAGATACCCGTCGGGGCTCAGCCACGAGTAGGTGCTGGAGAACGGGCCGGTCGTCTCCGTGGATTGGGTGACGCCGGTCTGTCCACCGGACACCTGCGCCTCCATGGCCGTGCGCACCATCTGGCAGCACACGAGCTCGAGCCCGCGCTCATGCGCGAGCCACCACGCCGGGTCATGTGTCTCGGGGTAGGGGCGGACGCGGTTGCGGATGATCTCGCTCGCGTCCGCGAGCAGGATGTCCGCCTGCGCCCGCTCCTCCGGAAGCAGCTTGTGCCACCGGTCTTCCAGGTTGGAATGCGTGGCGAACGAAACGGACGGGTCCATATGGTCCTCCTTTATCCGATTCTGGTGAGCACGGGCGTGATGTCCCCGTCGACGGTGGTCACGCTTTTGGGCGCATGAGACCCGCCGTGACGAGAGCGTCGCGCAAGGCCACGTATTCGGCCTTCGTCGGCGTATCGCCGGCCGGGTCGGCCACATACGCGGCCTTCGGGACGGTCGGGATCACGCCCGCGGCGAGTTTGTCCGCGGTGATGCCTCCCGCCAGCATCGCGTTCGTCACACTGCCGTCCGCAGGCGTTGATGAGCAGCCAGCGAACGGGGTGCCATCCGGGTTCCACAGGCGTGCGGGCACGTCCATGGCGGCCGGCTTGTGCTTCTTCCTGTTCGTCTTCTGGACGATGAAGTCCTGGGTGAACGCGCCCATCAGGCACCTTCTTCCGTGGAGGTCTTGAGCACGGCGAACGCCTTGGAATCGACGACCGCGTAGGAGAACATGGCCTCGGTGCGGTAGGCGATCTGGTTGTGGGCCTTGAGGTCGACGCCGGTCTGGTCGGGGTCGCCGTAGGGGATGATCTCGGACGTGATGTCTCGCACCATGCCCCATTTGATGAGGCTGAAATCGCCCATGATGGCGAGCACGTTGGTGGGTGTCTTGGCCTTGGCCCCGTTGACGGTGGCGCTGGTGGCGGCCTTGATGCCGTCGAGGGTGCCGACCTGCAGGTTGAGCGGGATCTCCGGGTAGTAGCGCATGCCGGTGGCGGGTACGCGGATCTTGCGCAGGCGGGAGGCCCACGTGCGGCTGATGGCGATGCCGTTGATGTCGTAGGTCTCGTTGAGCTGGTCGGCCAGGTTGTCGACGTTGGTGATGTCGTCGTCTCCGGCGGTGACCTGCATGGCGCGGGCCGTGAGCGCGTCGAATCCGGTGAGGGGTCCGCCGGTCTTGGGGTTGACGGCGTGGTAGACGACGTAGTCGAGGGCGCGTCCGATGGCCTCGGCCTGGTCGGCCTGGATGGACTGGATGATCTGGAAGCGGTTGTCCTCGTCGGCCCATTTGAGTTCGCTGGTGACTCGGGTTGTGGTCTGCACCTTGAACGTCTTGCCGCTCACGTAGTTCAGGTCTTGCTCGTAGGAGCTCTTGGTCTGGCCTTCGGCGGTCACGTCGGCCTCGGCGGCGCCGTTGAAGATCATGTATTCCTTGTCGGTGAAGATCTGCGGGCTGCTCGGGGACAGGGCCGCGATGGTCGATGTCTCCTTGACCTTGTTGACGACGGCCGTGGCGACGGTCTTGGGCAGGTGGAGTTTGCTGGTGTCCATTGCCATGATGTTGTTCCTTTCTGGGGGATGATTGCGTTTAGAGGTTGGAGAACAGGTCGTCGGCCCATGCGCGTTCGTCGGCGCCGGCGGCCTTGCCGTCGGGGGTCTTGCCCTGGTGGGGCATGCCCTTGGGCTTGGGGTGTGCGTACTGGTCGATGGCCTTCGCGTTCGCGGTCATGGCCTCGAGCGTGTCGCCGTGCAGCAGCGAGGCGGGCACGCCGGTCTCCTTGGAGACCTGCGCCTTCCACTCGTTCTGCTGTCGTTCCGCCTCGTAGGCGGCGTTGGCGGCTTCGAGTTCCTTGATGCGCTTGGCGGCCTTCTCGGCTTCGGACAGCTGCGAGTCCTTGAACTGTTGCAGTTCCTCGGCGGCCTTGCTGTTGTCCTTGGCGCGCTGCTCCTCGAACTTCGCCTTCCAGTCGATGTCCTCGCCGGGGTCGGCCGGGTCTCCCGTTGCGGGGTCGCCGGAGCCGCCTTCGCCTGCGCCGGAATCGATGAGACGAAGGTTGTTGCGGAATCGGCGCCAGTGCGGCATGTCGTGCATGATGGTTCTCCTTTGTGGTTGATGGGGCCCGTTCCGGGCGTAAAAACCACCCGTGCGGGTGGTGTGGAGTGGCGGGTGCAGGATTCGAACCTGCGTGGCGTGATGCAGCCGATTTACAGTCGGCCCCGATCGGCCTCTCCGGCAACCCGCCGTATGGTAGAATCGAGGTAACGGGGATCCCACGTAACCGGCTCTTGAGACCGGCACATAATCCGGGGGGTTATCCCCGTTCTTCTATTTCAATACGATTTGGTGGAATCCTTCCGAGTCGAACACCCACAGCTCTTTGATGTGGGATTCATGACGGGCGTTGTACAGCGACAGTTGGTTGACGAACTTGTCGGGCAGTTTCGTGCTTCCGAAGTCCAGTACGAACACGTCCTTGACAACGCCCTGTTCGACGCCGCCGACGACGGCGTCGTTGATGCGTTGGGCCACGTTCCTGTATTTCAGGCTTGCTGGTGATTTCAGCTCGGCGTCGCATTCGTGGCTCAGCCAGTGGAAGTCGTTGCTGGGCTTGCCGTCATGGCTTTTCGGTATCCACTCGTATTCCTCTCCCAAGCGCCTGAACTTTTCAAGGAACACGATCTCGTGCCGTTCGAGGATTTCCCTGCTCGGGTCGACGCCGACGGCGAGCTGGCGCCGGTACCAGGATTCCGCCGTGCCTTTTGGCTCTCCCTTCATTGACAGGAGTCTGACGGACTGCTCCCACGGCATGGTCGGCGTCGGGTAGACGCCGTCCGTGAACGCCATGGGATTGTCCCGGCGCATGCGCTTGAGCTTCTCCCGGTAGTCGCCGCCTTCCTTGCTGGCTTCCTGCCACATGGCGGTGAGCCGTTCGGGGTTGTATCCGGCGAGTGTCTGGCGGCCCCAGCTGGGGACGATCTGGCAGTCGCAGTCCCGGTGGTATTGCATCTCCAGACCTGCCGAGTCCTCGCTCAGGTAGGTGAAGCCCCGTGAGGCGAGCATGGTGCAGAACGCGCATGTCCTTGCTCCGCGCGGCACTCTGGCCCATCGTGGTTTCGACGGGTCGATGCGCATGTTGCGTTGGGTGGTCAGGCGTGCGGAGGCGTTGATCATGTCGGCGACGAATTGCATCGCGTCATCCGGGTTGCCCAGATCGGGCCACAGGTCGTCGATCGTGGCTCCCGCGCGTGACTGTCCGTTCTTGACCTGCGTGTAGGTCAGGCCGTTGTAGTCGGTGTTGTTGAAGCCGCCCTGCACCTGCCAGAGGGCGCGGTCGGGGTCGATGAGCTGTGTGTGGTCGAAGTCCTCAAGCTCTAAGCCCGCGTATTCGCCCCACAGGCCGCGCACGGTGTCGTAATATTCGTTCGCCAGCTGGGAGGCGTCGCGGGAGAAGTCGCGGATCGCGTCCTTGACGTTCAGGGGGTCGCGTTCGACCATGTTCTCGATGACGTCGGCCGCGCCCTCCCTGAGGTTGTCAAGGTCGGTCTGGTAGTCCCTGTACGCCTTGTCCAGCAGCGGCTGCAGTTCCGGCGGGGCTTTCGGATTCGCTGCCATCAGCCGCCTCCGTGTCCTGCGGATTCATCCGCTGCTGTCTGAGCTGGTCGATGTTCCGTTGGGCCTTCATCCGCTGCTGGTAGGCGCGGAACGATTGGAGCTCGCCGGCCGTGAGTCCGAGCTTGGCCAGTCCCACGTCGGAATCCGCCCAGTCGCCGTTCACGCCGGCGACCTTCGTGTAGTAGTCGGCTCTCGCGGCGTCGCTCACCTCGCGGGTCGGCGCCCACAGGGGGCGGATGCCGGTCAGGTCGGGCGGCTGCGGGCTGTTGTCGCGCAATTGCACGGCCATGCCCATGGCGTTGAGCAGCTGGCGGGAGAACATGCGGTTCTGCCGGTTCGCGGTGCGCGTCAGCTGGTTCTCGGCCGCGGCGAGCGCTTCGGCGCTGGTGGGGTTGGCCAGTCGTATGCCGAGTTGTTCGGGCGGGATGTCGGTTTCGGCCGAGGCGAGCATGGCGATGGTTTCGAGCATGTCACCGTGGGGTTGCATCGATGCCTGGGAGACCTGTTTGAGTTCGGGTATGTCGCCGTTGATGTCGCGGCTGATCGCGTTGATGCTGCTGACGAGCGCGCTCCACGTGTCCTGTTGGAAGGATTCGCGGCTCAGGCCGAGGAACCATATTTTGGGCACCGAGTAGAATTCGGCGGACGCTTCCATGCGGACCATGGTGCGCATGGCCATGTCGGTCAGGTTCATGAGGGCGCGGTTGATGCGGGAGCGGCCGAAGGGGCGGTCCATCTGCTTATCGTAGACGATGGGCACCACGGCCACGCGGTCGAGCCGGTTGTATTGGGGTTCCGCAGTCCACCCGTATCCGGTTTTCATGCAGGCGTAGTTGCGGCCGGGCAGCCATGCGTTGAACGCGGTGATGTTGCCCCATTTGTCGCTGTCGGTGATGGTCAGCGCGGCCTTGATGCGTCGGCGTTCGTTGTCCCATAGTGCGGCGGACCAGTCGGCCGAGCGCGGGGTGATGAGGATGCGCTCGTTGTCGTCCGGGTCGTAGTCGATGGTCAGGAAGCTGCAGGAGTGCTTGTAGCAGCTGATGACGGCCTCGCTCATGTCGGTTTCGAGCTCGTTCATGCGCATGATCTCGTCGATGCCGTGGTTGTCGGCCCCGGCGGCGGTCTCGAAGCCCTCGAACACCGATTTGTCGGCGAGCGCGCGCACGCTTTTCTGTGGCCAGCCGACCACGACGCCGGCTTTCTGGGCGACGATGTTCGGGATGCTGATGCCGAGGTTGTTGAAGCGTTGTTTGGCGTCGTAGAACGCGGAGCGTAGCAGGTTGCGCGGGTATTTGTTGCGCCAGAGTTCCAGTAGGCGGGTGATGTCGGCCATGTCGTTGTCGGGCACGTTGGCGATGTGTGTCACGGACGAGGAGCCGGTGGACAGGTAGGGGTTGCCGAAGCTGATGGATTGTTCGTTCATCCGATCATGACCTCCTGTACTCGGTCGGGGTCTCGTTTGGTTATGGTGGTGCCGTAGAGGGCGAGCGTGCATGCCACGAGCGGGCTTATGTCGATGTCGCTGCCCATCGGGTTCCATCCGACGGCGCCGGATTTGCCGATGCTGCGTGTGGTGGCGTTGGCCACGGCCGTGGCGAGCGCCGGTGCTTTGTCGTCCGGCAGGTGGGTGAGTTTGCCGTCTCTGAGCATGTCTAGGAATTTGCCGCAGGCGCGGCCCATGTCGCTGTAGTTGGTGACGATGACTTTCACGTGCCGGGCCTTGAGGTCGGCCAGCAGGCTCATAGCGGGTGATTGCGAGTCGATGGCCACGCTCGCGGTGCGCGGTCAGTGGTCGGCGATGTAGTCGACCGCCCATTGGGTGCCTTTGGATTGGGTGGCCTCGAAGCGGCGCAGTTCGATGTGCGCGGTGCCGTCCCTGTGGTTGACGGCTCCGCCGATGGCCAACGAGCTGCGGTCGGGTTTCATGTCGAGCGCGTAGCCGATCAGCCCTTTGATGTTGGGTGTGCCGGTGACGGCTTTGGCCCATTGCTGGGGGTTGATGGCCTGGCTGGTGGTGGTCTCGTCCCAGATGCCCAGTGCCTCGCGGCGGAAGCTGTCCTTGCCGAGCTGGCGTTGCATGCGCAGCATGCTGGTTTCGCTGGTGCGGCGCGGGAAGCTCGGGTTGGCTTTCCTCCATTGGGCGCGGTCGTCGCTGTCGGCGTCGCGGTCGGCGGAGAATTCCACGTAGAGCATGTCGTCCTCGCCGGAGAGCGCTTGGCGGCGGCGTTCCGTGAACGCTTCGCCGGGGTCGGTGGGGCGTGGAGGGGTGCCGATGTAGAGGACGAGCGCGTTGGGGCTGGTGTTGGTGGCGGGCACCATGTCGCTGATGGCCTGTTCGGTCAGGATCTGGGCTTCGTCGAACACGATGATGTCGACGGCGTCGTTGCCTCGGGCGAAGCCCTGGGCTCGTGCGCCGAACAGTATCTTGCTGCCGTTGGCGAAGGTGATCTCCTGCATGCCGTTGCCGCCGCGCACGCCGTCGGTGCGGCCGGAGTGGTCGAGGTATCCGATGAGCGCGGGATTGCGTACCAGGGTGCGCACGTGGTCGAACGTGTTGCTGTTGGTGCGGTTGTGGTGTGCGGTCCAGATGACGGTCAGGTCGGGGATGAGCGTGCACAGGATGACCACGAGGCTGGAGACGGTGAAGGTCTTGCCGGTCTGGCGGCAGATGCTCAATACCACGCCGCCGACGGACGCGGCGAACGTGCCGTCCTTCCTTCGTCCGAGGATGAGGGTCAGCAGTCCCTGCTGCCAGCGGTCGTAGCGGATGCCGCATGTTTTGGCGCGCTTGTTGACCTTGGGGAACATGCTGGTGACGATGCCGGAGGGCATGACGATGTGGCGTGCGACCTCAGATAGCTTCGGGTCGGAACTCTCCGTCATCGTCGTCATCCTCCGAATCCTCTAGCGTCGTCATGCCTTGTACGGGGTTGCCTTCGAGCCGTTCGATCTCGCGCGTCAGGGCGAGCAGCTGCTTGCTGATGCCGGTCAGGCTGCCCGGCGGGGTGCCGGCGCTGAACATGGCTTCCTTGAGCCGGGCCTGCGTGCGTTTGAGCACGCTCACGTAGTCCTCGGGCCCGTCGTTCATCATCGCATCGAAATCGGCGGCGGTGAGGGTGTCCATCGCCTCGGGCTCATGTTCCACGTCCCCGGCCGGGGCGGGAGGGGTGGTGACGCGGCTCATGCGCTTGGCCCTGCGGTAGGCGCGCTGCTTGCATTTGGCCGAACAGTACTTCGCTTTCTTTCCACGGCCGGACGGGGTGAACGGCTGGCCGCATTCCTCGCAGATCACCGCGCTCACCTCCAAAAAAACGTAACGGGATAACGTAACGGCCGTCCAAGGCGTTACGTTTTGACATGCCGGGGAGATATCGGCCCTGCGCCCGAGGGGGCTTCGACCGGGGCGGACGGGTCTCCTCCCCACGTCACCAGTCGCCGCTCGTGGTCAACGGCATCGAGGTGGCCTTCAGGTCGGCCGTATACCCCTGTTCGAATGTTTGTTTGATGTGTTCGCGCGCCCATTCGACGCTGTGGTTGGAGCGGATGCGGTTGCACCAGCGGTGCGCGAGCCGGCAGTTGGAGAACAGGTATGGCGAGCCGCCTTTGCTGACCGGGATGATCTCGTCTACCTCGGGCGAGCCCGGCAATCCCGGCGGCAATGATTTGTCCACGGGCCTGCCGCACAGGTGGCACGTGTCATAGGCCGCCAGCACGCGGGCCACGACCTGCTGGCGTCGCCAGCCATTGGCATGACGCCGGTTGCCACGCCGTCCGCTCATAACCCGGCCTTGTCGCACGACCGCTGCCATGCGTCCGCGAACGCCTGCACGGCCCGGCGCACGACGGGTTCGAGGGGGTCGACCACAATATGCCCGGCCGGGGTGACGCTCACGGGCACCGGGAGGGCGTCGATGTCGGCGAGGGCGTTCCCCTTGCACGTGATCTGCAGGCTGATGGTCGGCATGCCTGGCATTGTCATGGCGTCATCGCCTCACAATCAAATGAAAAGAGTGGCGGGGCGAACATCACCGGCGCTTTGGACGTGCCGGCGGAGTACTCTCGCCCCATGCAATGCGGTCAGATACGCGAAAACCCAGCCACGTGAGCTGGGTTTTTCGACACTTCTGCCACTGCAATCATCGGTTACAGTGACAATTTTGTCAAGCCGCTCCGCCGATCACGAGTCGGTACACGTCGCAATAGGCGAGGCCCTGAGGGCTGGAGGGCAGCTTGCCTCGGTTGACCCACACGTTGAGCGTACCCCTACGCACCGGTATCCCTGCATCCGTGAACGCCTTGGCTATCTCAGCCGCCGACCCTCGCCTGGAATCATCCCAACACAACGTCTTGAGCCTACGCAGTTTGACCGTCTGCGCTCGCTGTTCCCGTCCGCACACGGGACAGGTAACCCACTGGTCTGCCGCGCCTGCGGTGAGCATCGTGGCGCACAGCTCGCACGTGCCGATCTCGCGTCGCTGCTCTGGCGGATCCAACGTGAGGTCGATTTTCCGGGCGATGCCGTTGATGGTCGCCATGTAGAAGCCGGCATCCGCGAACGTGGCGAGCCTGGGATGGCCCGCACAGTCGATAAGCGTGGCCTCGAGGTCCTCCATGAGTGGATCCTTGTGCCAATCCAAGGCATCGATGACATCCAAGCAACGCCACAGTTCGCGCGCCGTCGCATCGAGCATGTCCAGCAGGTCGAGCACGTCAAGCCTGATAGGAGTCGGGGGAGTGGCCGTCTGGATCCTGACGGGCGCGTGCCCGCCCGGATGCAGGGTCGCGTCCAGCGAGTCGTGCAACGGCGTGACGTCGCGCGCGAGTCGCAGGAGCGTGCCGGCGAAGCGCAGCTCGCACGCCGTGCACAGCGCGTACCCGTTTTCGATTATGGTGTTGCAGTTCTGGCAGTTCACGAAACCCCTCCACATCGGCTAAACTGGTTGTTTGCTGACATGCCCTCCGCCTCGTGTGGAGGGTTTCGTTTTTATCTGGTATTTCAGTTCATTCCTCGAACAGCGGCGGTTCGATGAACTCGACCTTGCATGGCGGTTTCGGCCGACCGTCGCCCTCGCGGATGATCGCGCGCACCTCCTCCAACGGCAGACCCAATTGACGGGCCGTATCCGTCGCGCCGTAGCCGCGCCCGTGCCATGCGAGCACCTTGTCGCGTATCGCCTGACTCGTCACTTCGCAACACCTCCCGTATGCGGATCAATCAAGTCGCATGACATGGCATCGACGCGCTCGCCGGTTCGAGCCTCGATGCATAGGCGGCGAACGTCGCCCGTGGTCTCCACCTGCTGCACGATGCGCTGGCTGGGGCCGGTGTCCATCGCGGCGTACGCGGCCAGGCCGATGGCGGATACGATGGCGAGTGCCAGTATCGCGATGATGATGGTGAACAGGAGTCCGATGGTGGATTCCACCGACCAGCTTTCGCGCCTCATCGGGTGCCTCCGGCGAGCGTGCTATAAAAACCGGTGGTGATTAATGTAGTTCTGTGGTGGACTAATGTAGTTTTTTTCATGGTCGTATTTCCTTGAGTACGTTGATGGAGCGGAAGAGTTCGGTGTTGAGTGTGGGGTTGCCGTTGGCGTCCGGTTTGATGACGGCGGTGAGTTGGTCTTGTGTCCAGATTCGTGCCGTGTGGCTCATGCGGGTCTCCTTCGTGGGGTGCAGTGCTCGTGTACCGGTTGGTCGTCCTCCATCCATTGGTCTTGGTTGTTGAGCCAGTGTTTGACGCATCGGGTGTGATTGTCGGGCACGGGCTTGCGGCACAGGATGCAGCGTGGCTTCATGGCCGGTCCTTTTCTGCGAGCGCCGGCCCCGTCATGAGGGTGAGGTAGTGCCGGTATTCCGCGATGTCCCTGTCCAGGCAGTCGTGGACGCGGTGCGTGGGCTTCATGCGGTGCTGGTATGGGTCTTGGCCGCAGGCTTTGGCTGCGAGGCGCAGTGCGGTGACGTCCAGCATGCGGTAGTGGAATAGTTCTCCGAATCCCGTCATGCAGAAGCGTTCGACCATGGGCAGGTCGAAACGGCTGATGTTCGTGCCGGCCGGGTGCAGGGTGTACGTGGTGGCCATGCCTTGGATGAACCACAGGGCCTGTTCGGCGATGACCCTGGGTGAGTTGGCCAGCGGGTCGCAGGATTCGCATTGGGCGAGCAGACCGTTGTTCAGGTGCAGTTCCAGGGCGGAGGGCTGCACGGTCAGCAGGGTTTCTCGGCCGATGTGCACCACGGCCTCGAACCGCCCGTATTCGTGCATGGCGTCCAGGCTGGTGCATCTCAACCCGATCTCCAGTATCGAACACATGTTCGCATCCAATCCGGTGGTCTCCGCGTCCATCCACAGCAAAGCGTCTGGTTTTTCGGGGCTCATAGTTCCTCCCCGTGGTCGGCGAGCGCGTCGGCGATGGCTTCGCGGATGATCCGGTGTTCGGCGAGGGTGAAGCCTTGGGGGATGATGATGGTTCTGGTGCCTACGGGTGTGTCGGGTGGGATGAGCATGGTCACGCTGGTGGAGTCGTCGCGTAGCGTGAAGTCCACGTTGTCGATGACACCGGTCATGCAGGCCGTGTTGTAGGTGTTGGGGTTGGTCATTGTTGGTTCCTTTCGTGTTCGATGAGGCGGTCGAGGCAGGCGAGGGCCGAGTCGGGGAAGCCTTGCCGGAGTTTCGCCCATGTGTGCGCTTCGACGTCGGGGATGGTGGGATCGTTGGCGAGGGTGTCGAGGATGGCGTGTTGTTGGCGTGTCCATGCGATCTTCTCGTCGTAGTCGATGACGCGGCAGAGGTACCATCGGGCTTTTTCGAGGTCTTCGACGGGTCGGCCCTTGCTGTGGTAGCGCCAGAGGTATTTGATGGCGTTGCCGAGGCAGAAGCTGGTGTCGGCGGTCAGTTCGATGCACTCCATGCCCGGGTGCGAGCGTGTGTAGTGGTTTGGTGAGTTGACGGGGTCGTTGGCCCATGTGGTGGTATGCATGCTTACCAGTCCTTTTCGAGTTCCCGGCAGTCGGGGCAGATGGATGACGTGGTGTCGGTGAGTGGTGCGCCGCAGATCGCGCAGATGGTCGGATCGTTGGCCGGTTCGGGTCGGTGGGTGGCCTTTCGGAGACGTCGGATGAGTTCGATGACGGGGTTGGGGCGGTTCGGGGTTGCTGTGTGGGCGTTCATTCGTTGCCTTTCTTGATGTTGATGTGGGTGGGGAGGTCTTCGGGTGGCGGGCATGAATGCCATTGGCCGTCGGTGTCGAGCAGTATCCAGCCGCGCCGGCAGCTGTACACGGGCACTTGGCTTGGCTCGGGGTCGTAGCTTTTGAGCAGGTAGCCCAATGCTCGGGCCTGTTCGGGGTGCTGGTGGACCCATCCGTGGCATCCGGTGCTGTTGTCCGTGCCGCACACGTCGATGACGTTCGAGGGGCTGTGCCGTTCGGGGTCGCCGTATGTCTGGCTGCGGCGTTTCCGGTGGTGGTGGCTGCTGCCGGGCCATTCGCCGCCGCGTAGGTATCGGTCGCAGACGATGCACCGGTTGTTTTCACGGCCTTCCACGAGGCGCAGGGTCGCGGCTGTGGGTTGGTCGCTCATGCTTGATGCCTTTCGTTGATTTCCGTCACGAGCCGTTGCGCCACGGTCTCCGGCTCTTCGCCGGTTTTGACGTGGGCCCAGAACGTCTGTTCGACGCTGTCCGTCCACGAGCCTGAGGGGACTTGGCTGATGGCGTGCTGGTTGAGCCATTGGCGGGTGATGCCGCCCCATTCGGTGTGTGCCGGTGTGTTTGACAGCCATTTGACGTATTGCCGGTTTTCGAGCCATTTGCGCATCGATGGCGTGAACCGGTCGCCGTCCTGGCGCACGGTTTGGGCGTAGCGGATGACGGCTCCGAGCAGTTGGCTGGCCTCGACGTGCGGCACGGTCGGGTCGCCGCCGGTGATGGCCCGCCACAGGTTTCGGGCCTGTTCCCGATTGCCGGTGTGGCTCGGGTACCGGTCCCAGGCGAACGCGAACGGGTCGGCCTCGGCCAAGGCCTCGGCTTCGGCGAGGCTCGTCACCGGCCTGGCGTGGCCGGATTCGGCCATGGCTTGGCTCGGCTCGGCCGACTCCGGTTCGGCGTTCGGCGCGGAGGGGGCTACAGGGGAGGTAAGGCTAGGTATGGTTAGGTTAGGACCGGTTGCTTCGTTTGCTTCGAAGCAATTGCTTCGTTTTGCTTCAGACGTTTGCTTCGGTTTTGCTTCACCGTTTGCTTCGTCTTTTGCTTCATGGTTTGCTTCGGTCTTGCTTCGCGGTTTGCTTGAAGCACTTGCTTCGTTTTGCTTCGAAGCATTTGCTTCGCGTTTGCTTCGCCGAGACTCGCCCGAAGCGACGCCGCCGGCATGCCCGGCCTTGGCCCTTTTCTCCTTGAGTTCGCTGCCGGAAGTGCCGCCGAATTTCATCAGGGTGTCGGCCTCGACCACCATCCACCGGCCGGCGGCGAGCGCCGGTTCGAGCATTCCCGCGGCCTCCAGTTCCGTCACCTGCCGTGCGTTGCCTTTCAGCGAGCGCACGACCGTGAGGTCGAATGCGCCGTCGAATGCGGGAAATCGCAGCTGGTACGCGGTGTGCACGCACAGGCGGACCCATAGGCCCAGCGCGGCGTTTGATACCATGCCGGGCATGGTCTGCGGGCTGAAATTGAGCCCGTCGTCTATCTGCGTCCATGTCATGGCTCACTCCGCTTCATCGTCTTCGGGCAGATATTCGCCTTTGAGTGCTTTGTTTTCCTCGTCCGAGATGGGGTATCCGAGGTCTTCGAGCGCCTGATAGTAGGCTTGGGCGATGGTGATGTCGTCCTTGTCTGCCCACGTGCTGTGGTCGATGATGGCTTCCATTTGGGCGCACAGGATGAGCAGGAGCTCACGGTTCGCGGCCCCCTCCACGTTCTGGCGGCGATGCAGTTCCGTGAGGTTCTGCTCGCAGTAGAGTTCCACGTCGCCGTCCTCGATGACCGGCAATGGGGTGGTCAGCGCGTTGTAGGCGTCGAGCACCCTCTCGTCGTTGTCCCACCTGCGGCTGGCGATGAGGCCAGAATAGCCGTCGGTGCCGGTCAGGACGAGCAGGCTCAAACGGGTGTTGGCTTTGCGCAGTTGTCCGCCGTTGAACCGGGTGGCGTGCTCCCTGATCCAGACGAGACGCAATTGCGTGGCGTCATGCTCGAATCGTTTCCGCCGGTCCAACCGTTCCTCGGCCAAGGCGTTCTCGCGTTCACGGGCCGCGTCCCTGGCGTCGCGTTCGGCGATCTGCGCGGCGCTCATACGTGGGAACGCGTACACCGTGGTGTCGGCGACGCGCACCACGGGCCCGTCCGTCGGATGCTTCACCCGCCACTGCTTCCACCAGTCGGCCAGATCCTCGGGCCGGCCATGGAACACGTCACAGAACAGGCAGCCATCCGGCACCGACCACACCGAACCGGATTCAGGCTCCTCCACGACCACATGCAATTCACGCAACACGGCACGCACCGCCACACGCCACGCCTCGTCCTTCAACCGCTGGCGCAGCTGATTGGCCTTCCACGCCCAATTGTTCGACCCGGCCTGCGAAGCCAGCTCCCTCATCATGTCGGGATGCTCCTCGAACTCCGCCAACTCATCCAACTGGGAGAGGGACAACTGGGCGAACCCCTTCGACCCGGAACGCACCTCGGCAGGGATGCGCGCGATCCTCAAACGGCCACGCACGAACGACTCGCTACGCCCCGTCTTCGAAGCCAGCTCACCCACGTTCGCACCAAGGTCAAGCAGACCCTGATACCCGTCGGCCTCCTCCAACGGCGTCAGATCGCTGCGCTGGCAGTTCTCCACCAGCATCAGCTCACGCTCGGTCTTCGCATCCAACTCACGCACAACACACGGCACCCGCTCAATGCCAGCCAGCTTGCACGCCGCCAAACGACGATGACCAATCACCACACGAAACAGGCGCTCGCCGTGCTCCTCATGGTCGGGGGTTACCACAAGCGCCTGCTGCAATCCCTGTTCGCGGATGCTGTCGGCCAATTCGGTGACGTCGCCCACGTCCCTGCGGGGGTTGTTCGGGTTGGGGATGAGGTTGGTTACGTTGATGTCGATGATGTTGATAGACAATTCGTCGGGTCACTGCTCCTTAATCGATAGGTTCTGGTGTGCTGGAAGGTGCGGCATGCGCTTCCTGCGGCGGCGTTGGCGCTCGTGCTCCAGTTGTTGGCGTCCGTGCTTGCGTTTGCTCATGATTCCTCCTTGATTTCGCCGGTGTCCGGGTCCACCGACAGCTGGTTCGGGTCGTCCCCGGTGTCGGATTCGGCATCGGATGATTCGTCTTCGGTGTTTTCGCCGTCGAACGGGTAGTCGGGCACGCCCTCCACGGCCGACTCCTCGAACGGTTTGAGGCTGCGGTGCAGGTCATCGAGCATGATGGTGCGTCGGGCCTCGCGCGGATAGGTGAGCAGACGGTTGATGGCCTCGGCGCAATCCACGATGTGCTGGGCGAGCACGTCCACGTCGAAGATCGCCTCGGTCACCGCGTCGATGTGCTGGAACTTGGCCAGATACTCGGTCTTCGAACTCATCGGCTTGGCCGTGTTGACGGAACGACGCAGGTCCACGGCGGCCTGCTTGATCTTCGCGTTGCCCGCGTTGAAATCCAACAGCTTCAAGGGCGACATCTCGCCGGGTATCAGCGCGTCCTGCACGCCATCGGTCTTTTTCTTTCGTGACATTGAATCTCCTTAGAATTCGGGGTCGGAATCGTTTGACGGGAAATCGTTGGAAACGCCGAACGCGGTGCCGGGCGTCGTGGCCGGCGCCTGCGCCCACGGGTCGCCTTCGGGAGCGCCGAGGTTCTGCGCGGGAGTCGGGGAGCCGTCCTGCCAGCCCTGTTGCTGGTTGGCGGGTTTGGCCGGGTCGCCATACGTGCTGCCGCCCGAGTAGCCGCGTCCGGACTGCACGCGCGTCACCTGCGCGGTCGCGTACCGCAGCGAGGGGCCTATCTCATCGATGGTCATGTCGATGACGGTTCTCTGGGAGCCGTCCTGCGTCTGATACGAATGCTGCTTCAGCCGGCCGGTGGCGATCACGCGCATGCCCTTGTGCAGGGACTGGATGCAATGGCCGGCCATGTCGCCCCATGCGGAGCAGTGCATGAACAATGCCTGCCCGTCCTCGAACTGGTTGGCCTGCCGGTTCCAGTTGCGCGGCGTCGAAGCGATCGTGAAGCTCGCCACGGTCGCCCCGCCGCCCGTGGTACGCAGCTCGGGGTCGGCGGTCAGGTTGCCGACGATGGTAAGAACGGTCTCTCCCGCCATCACGCATCACCATCCAACGCGCGCAGCAGCGCAACGGCGGCGGAACGCGCCTCGTCGGCCAGGTCGAACAGCTCCCAGTCGCCGGCGCCGGCCGCGCCGTCGGCCAGCAGGCTCGTCATGTCATACGCCCTGCGCGAGAGGCGGCGGCTGGCTTTCGCCACATCGTCCTCATGGTCCGCCGGCGCGGCGGCGAGCTCCAGTCGCAGCCCGGTATGATCCATCGCCTGGTCAAGCATGGACAGCATCACGGGCAGCGTGGGCTTGTTCGGCGACTCGGCCACCAGCGACTGCAATATGGTGGCGAAGGCCACCCGCGGCGTCACGGTTTCGGTTTCGGTTTCGGGTTTCTCGCACATCTATCCCTCCTTATGGTTTTTGGCTGGTTTTCGTTTCCACAGGCAGACCGCCGAGATCTGGCGGCGTTCCCGGTCGACCATCACGTCCGTCCAGCGTGGCGGCAGTATGGTCAGTGGCCATGCGTCCGTGCGGTTGAGATGCTGGATGGTGGCGAGCAGGCTGTCCAATAGTTCGCCCGCGCTCATGCGCATCCCCGCGGAATCCAACGGCCATTCGAACGTGGACTCGCCCTCGGCGCGATGCTCGTAGTCGTTCGGCTGGCCGGTCATGCGCTGGCCTCCTTGCATTCGCGCAGGTTGGCGCGCATGAAGCCGAGCACGGCCTCCTTCGGGTAGAGGACGCGGCGGCCGGATTTCACGTAGGCGGGTCCCGTGTGCGTTCCGCGCCATTCGGCCAGCGTGGATTCGCCGATGCCGCTGAGCTCGGCCAGCTGGCGTGCGCTGTTCAACGGCATCAGCGCCTTTTCCAACGCGTCGAACATCGCGGGTTCTGTTTCGTCGGCCATGGTTCTCCTTTCCGGCCCGTATGAGGGGCCTTCGATGTCGGTGGATATGGGGGGGTGGACCGTGCCGAATCGAACGGCTTCCCGCTGTTTGCCACGTACATGACACCGCGATCTCCAGCGGGGGCGAACCTGCCGGCCCCATGCGCCACACCCGCTGCTCCGAGCGCGGCGCGATGGTGTTAACGACTGTCCTTGTCGATTGCCGGGGAAGGAAAGAACAGGAACCCCGGCAAGCCTGTTATTCGACTCCCGCCTCGCTCAGCACAAGGTACAGGAGCCGCAATGGCGCGCAACCGAATCCCACAAGGGAGGCCAAACCATTGCCGATGGGATGCGCGCAACCGGCGTGCGACATCACCCAGCCGATGCAGAAGGCGAAAACCACGGCCCAGAGAATCAACCGGACCATGAAGCCGCGAGGCAATTCGTCGAGCTCGGGCCTGCGGTAGCCGCTCGCGTGCTGTCCGTAATCCCGGGCGTTCATCGTCCGGCCTCCGCGTCGAGGATTCGACGGGCCAACGCCACGAGCTCGCTGTGCGGCCCGCGCCACACCGCGTCCGTGATGCCCATGTCACCCAAACGGATTTCGTCGATGCCGTGGCTGAGAGCCTGATAGGAGAGGGGACGGTTCCCGTCCTCGGGGTTCGCGATGGTGAGTTTCTCGCTCATTGGTTTTCTTCCTTTTTATGCCGTTGGCCCACCTCCCCTAAGCTGGACATTGCCTAACTACCAGCAATGAGAGGAGGTGAAAAATAATGACGTATCGACTCGTGTTTGAGATGACCGCCGATAAGCGACGGTTTGTCGATTTAGCGGGAGAAGAGTATCCGTCGAAGATTCTCAATGAATTGGAGAGCGCCGCCGCGTCGGGTGGCGTGGTCTCGGTTCGAGGTCGGGCTCTCGGTGTCCCAGAGGGGTCTCTTATCTATCTCAATCCGCGTGCCGCCCTGTGGTGGTCGCTGGTTGAGATCGACGACTGACTCCGGCATGGCGGCGGCGCGGACGGAACGATGTCCGCCGTGCCGTCGCCCGTTCATGCTGATTTCGTAATCGAACTGTTTGGCGATGGCATCTCGCGCGTCGATCAGGTCGCTTTCCGACTGGGGATAGCCGATGATGAGAACGATGCTTCCGAGCCCGTATCTCAGGACTTTGAAACCGTCCCCTTCTTCAATGCGGGTGCTGACGGTTCCCATCACTTCACCTCCTTGCCGGCGAGTTCGAGCGAGACAATGAGGGCACCCACGCAAAGAAGGGAGGTGATTACATGGCGCAATGGAATATCCGTTTTAACGACGAGCTGATTGGACCGTTCGACGACGCCGAAACGCAGGCGATCTCCCAGAAGCTCACCACGTCGACCAGGACGCAAGGAGGGGTCGTCTTCAGCGGCAAGCTCGCGGATTCCGAGAACGACGTAACTGCATACTGGACGCCCGGATGCCCCATCAGCTTCGAACAAATCTGAGAACGGGCCGTGACCACGCCCCTGCGTTTGCACCGCAGGGGTTTCCTTATATCCGCTCATTTCTCACCTTCCTTTGCGAGGTATTGGACGATGTTCCAGATGCCCAGAAAAGCGACTACGCTTTTCTGCATGGTTTTGGGACAGATTGATTTGGGACAGATTCTTGTGACCGCGCTGGTCTCCGCAGTCGTGTCTTTCGCAGTGACGGTGATTCTGCGTGTATGGGATCGCAGAACGGTCGAATGGCTGGTCGCCGGAGAAGCGCATCCCACGTACTTCGCCGGTGAGAAAAAAGACATGGTGCTTAATCTCGAGTTGTGGAACACCGGTGATGCCGATGCGTATGACGTGAGGCTGATTAGGTGCAATGGCGTCAATCCGGATACCGGCAAGGAGTGGGAGTGTTGGGAGACATTCGAGGCGGGGTGCATCAAGGCCGGGGAGCATGTCGCTTTCACGATGAAGCCTTCTTTTGCGTCCTGGGAGACTTGTTGGGTGAAGGTCGTGTTTCGTCCTTCACCCGTGTATCGGCACGATCCACGGTGTTCCCGTAAATATCTCTTGTCAAAGGAGATCGGCAATCAGTTCGAATATCGTCCGGAGAAATCGGAGATGGCCGTGTATGGGAGAGGCAGGATTCCAGCACGTCCGAAAGATGCTTGATATAGGAGAAATGCACAATCTGCACTCTCGCGATTATGACAATCAAGACAAACTGCAGAACGTCGACAAAATTCTGGCCACTCATTTCGCACCTTCTTCGGCGAGCGCCGGGATCGCGATGCTGGGAGATATGAGGTCGCTCGCGGCGACAGCGAAATGCTTAGCGATTTGTTCTATCTCCTCCAAGGTGAAGGGGGATTTGTTCAGCAAACGACGCTTGAGCGTGGACAAGGGAATCTTCGTTGCTCCTGCGAGCGCTTCAATGCTTTCGCGGCGAGAACCAAGCAGCGCACGAATATTCGACACTGCAAGTTTGTTGAGACTTAAGTAGTTCATGTGAACTATTTATAGTTCAAGGAAACTACTCGTGTCAATTTCTGGACTATTTGGCGTGTCGGTGGAATAATCTAGTCCATGAAGAATATTTCGACTTTCGGTAAAGCAATGGCGCAGGTCATGAAAGGACGCATGGCATTTCATGGCGTGACGCAAGCGGAAATGGCTGCAGCAATTCAGCTCAGCCAGTCGCAGCTGTCGAAGATACTAAGAGCTGAGAGAACCATTGATCTCGAATCCTTTGAGGCGTTTTGTGAAGCGTTGGATGAGAATGCAGCAGATCTCGTTAAAGCCGGGGAGTCGATAGCTAGGAGGATCCAAAACAACTCGCCAGAGTCATTTGTGCCGGCGGCAACTCTCGTATTTGTCGAAGGCGATGAACGCCTAGATAAGCCAAAACCTGCACTCAACGGCGAGCGCTTTGTTGTTGATGAGCAGGCACGAGTGGCTGAAACTCTCCGAAAACTCCAGCGAGGCGATATGGACATCGTTGCCTACGAGGACGAGCACAAGTTCGACGGGGACGGTGACGAGCCGGCGTAAAGCCGGATGTGGTGCCATGCGGCGCCTTCGTTTTTCATGTCCGATCGCGATTTAATTGATATTAATTAGGCCATCAGCTACATTTATTTGACTTATTTCTCTCCTTATCTTATAGTTTCTATAACTAAGAGCCTAATCGGGAAAGAGAGACGGAACAATGGATATGAAATATAGGAGTTTGGCACGGTCATTCCATGCCGATAGGTCCAATGACGCCTTCAACAACCATGCGAAGCTTGCCCGGCAACGGCTCGAGGCGGACTCCACGTTCAGGACCGGGGTCGTCACCCCTCTGGGCGAACTGTTCGCCGCCACACCACGCGAGACATCCATGCTCACGGAAAAGATACTCCTCGCGGAACGGCGGGTATCCCGGCTCTGGAACCAGATCCCCGGCGTCATGCGCTGGGACTACATACGGCACTCCATCAGCGAGGAACTGTTCGCCACCAACGAGATGGAAGGCGTACGCAGCACCCGCAAGGAAACCCAGGACGCCGTGGACGCGGCCGACAAAGCTCGGAAAGACGGCGACGACCCCAAGGCTCGGTTCAGCGAATTCGCCAAGCTGTACCTGAACCTCACCGACAAGGACTCCGCACTGCCGGCGGGAATCGCCGACATCCGCGACATCTACGACAAAGTCGTGCTCGACGAAATCAACGAGAACGACAAGCCGGACGGCGACCTGTTCCGGAAAGGCGACGTGGAAATACAAGGCCCGCACGGCCTCGCAATCCACAACGGAGTCAAAGGCGAAGGCAACATCGGCGCGCTCCTCACCGACATGATCCATCTCGCGACCTCCGACGAGATTCCCCGACTGCAGTCGGCCATCATGTCGCACTTCCTGTTCGAATACGTCCACCCGTTCTACGACGGCAACGGCAGAACCGGCCGGTATCTCCTGGCCCTGTATCTGAACCATGATCTGACCATGCCCACCGTGTTGTCACTGTCCCGCACCATCGCGGAGAACAAGAACGCCTACTACAAAGCATTCATGGAGGCGGAGGACAAGCTGAACTGCGGCGAACTCACGCTCTTCGTGAACACCATCCTCGGATTCATCCGGAAGGCCCAGGACGAGCTGATCGACGAACTCGAAGTCAGAGTCGATCAGCTCGACAAGGGCTGGGCGGTCTGCGACCAGCTCGAACGGAAGCACGGCCTGTCCACGAAGGCGGTCTCGATACTATACGGCGTGATTCAGGAGGAGATGTTCGACTCAACCAAGTCCATGACATTGAACGATGCCGCATACCATATCAGACTATCCAAGCAAAGCGCGAGAAAGTACGTGGGAGAGCTCATGGACGCGGGCCTCGTCATCCAGTCCGGGAAACGTCCCCTGAAAATACGGGCATCGGAATCGTTGAAGGACATCCTTGAGGCCGGAATGGGCGAGGACACCGGAGAGCATGGCGGCAAAACCCAACAAGAAGAAACAGAAACCGTCCACGAGGATGATTCTGTATAAGCCAGTTATCCGGAAATACCGGATAACTCAGCTATCCGGAATTTCCGGACGGTTCAGCTATTCGGAATTTCCGAATAGCTGAACCAAGGAAGAATATTCGGCAGTTCACCCGTCAAATATTATTTGACAACCTCAACCCGCAAGCATCCACTACAAGTTCAAAACCGTTGGAAACACTGAATTCCATTCATTTTGTACACCACTACAAAATGACTGACCTCACTGGAAGGAACCATGGAGAGGACGGACAAGGGTGAACATCCTCGTGGACCCGGAGCGTTATCTGGTGGTGTTGGAACCGCATCCAGAGAAGCCCCGGCCATACTGCATGCTCGTCACCGCTTACTATCTAGATCAGGAACGCAGCTACAGAAAACAGCTGCGCCGCTACGAGCAGGCCAAGAATCGTGGAGACAAAATACAGTAGAAAGAAACAAGGGCCGCCGCAGCGACCCAGGAAACTCCTTCTGCAACTAGGTAGATGAGCTACTTCTTTTTTGCACACGACACTCCAGAAGTCAAATCAAACATCACAAGCTAAAAAACAGAAATAATCGGAGACCGGCCACAGGAGCAAAGGAATTCTCGACCCAAAGTCTTACTCCCCATTCGGGAACCCAGCCGTAATCCACAAAGCCGACCTCCTCCCACAAGTTAAGTCCGCGAGCGCCGGGACTGTCAATGTCGGTGTGTCCATACGGGCACGGAAAGGTCGCATCATGAACCGCGATGCAGGCATCATCGACGCGGTGAGGCGAACGGAGACTGTCTCTTTTCCGCCGCTGTCGCCACGAATGAGTTATGGGCGGATGCGAATGGCGTTGTACGACGTGGCTCCGGAGCTTAACGTGTCCAGCGCGCTCCTTCCCGGTATATTGGACGGAATCTACTGCCTGGAGACGAACACGATCCTCATCGACCGGCGCATCACCTACACGCGCAAACGTTGCACGCTCGTGCACGAGCTCGTCCACTGGAGGCACGGCGACGACACCACAAGCGGCTGCATGGGCGGCAAGATGGAACGCCGCTGCCGAAGGGAGACCGCCATACTGCTCATCGACCCGGCGGAATACGCTTTGGCGGAACGAATGTACGATGGCGACCCCTACCAGATGGCCGCCGAACTCAACGTCACTGTCCAAATCATCGAAGACTACAGGGCGCTGCTCTATGAGCACGTGAGATGAAGATGGAGCATACCTATGGCACGAGTGTTCATCGTTGACCGTTGGCTCAAAAACGACGAGAACGGCAATCCGCCGACTGCTGCGATGAAGCGCAGTCTCGCCAACGCCAAAGACCCCATGAAGGCCAAGGTGCCCGCCGAACACCGCAGCAGCACCTACGGAAAGTACGACCGCTGGCGATGCCGCTGGTACGCCGAGGCACAGGGCGTGAAGACCGAGAAGTCCAAAACGTTCCGGCTCCTGTCGGACGCGGAGGAGTTCAAAGCCGCCATGGAGGACGACATCAGGCGCGGCCGCTACCACGACCCCAAGCTCGCGCAGAAGCCATTCCGTCGGGTCGCCGAGGAGTGGACGGCAACGAAAGCCGACATCAAACCCGGCACCCTGCGCCGCTACAAGCGAGAACTTAGAATCTACATCAACCCCCAATGGGGCGACACCCCCATAGGGGACATCAAGACGGAAGCGATACAGAAATGGGTGAACCAACTGTCGGAGGGCGGCTATCCGGCCGACAGAAAACGCGGAACGGAAAACACTCGCGCGTTGAAGCCACGGTCGATCCGCAACATCGTGCGCGTGGTCATGGGCGGTGTGCTCGGCCATGCTCTGAAACAGGGATATATCACCGCGAATCCCATGCAGTCCGTCGCCACTCCGCGCGTCGTCGACGATGACGACGACATGGTATTTCTCTCGATTTCCGAGGTGGAGGATCTGGCCATCGAGGCCGGCAGAGTAAAGAACGACCCGCAGGACACGCTCATCGTTCGATGGCAGGCCTACGTCGGGCCGCGCATCGGCGAGACCTTCGCTCTGCAGGTCAAGGACATGGACTTTCCCCGTCGGCGAGCGCGCATCCGCCGCACCTGGGCGGAGGATAAGGACGGGAAGATGATTCTCGGTTCCCCGAAAAACGGGAAGGCGCGTTGGGTGGCGTTCCCTGAATTTCTTGTGGCTGGTTTGGAACGTCAGTGCGATGGGCGTGATCCTGATGATTATGTGTTCCGTGCGGTCCGTGGCGGCAATCTGTGGGTCAACACGTGGAGGTCGCGCATTTGGAGTCCGGCCGTCAGGCGTGCGGGTATGGAGGATTCCGGCGTGCGCATCCACGACCTGCGCCACACGTATGCGAGCATCGCGATTGCCAACGGCTGCGACGTGAAGACGTTGCAGTCCCAGTTGGGGCATTCGAGCGCTATGGTCACGCTTGACACGTATGCGCGGTTGTGGCCGGAGAAGCTGGATGAGGTGGCCGATGCTGTGGGCCGTGCCAGGGCGGAGGAACTGGACGAGGCGGCGTAGGTTCTGCGGTCATCGGATAAAATCGGATAAATCGGTTTGAACTGGATAAAAGGAAAAACCCCGGAATCGTTGAGATTCCGGGGTTTTTGGTCGGGCTAGCCGGATTTGAACCGGCGACATCCTGCTCCCAAAGCAGGCGCGCTACCAAACTGCGCTATAGCCCGATGCGCCATTAAGGCACAATGAATCATTGTAAACGACGCTGGATACATTGCGTGTCGAGCATGTGAATTCAAAAGGTTCTGGATTCTCTTGATAGCTTATGAGTGACATCTTTATTCATTGATGCTCTACAACGACTAGGTTTGGATCTGCATCGATATCCGGCGCATCCGCTGGACTAACAAGGACCGTGCAAACGATGTGGCCCCCGACTTCCTGCGAGGAAGTCGGGGGCCACATCGTTTGCACGGTGGACTATCGGATCAATTCTGATCAGATCAGCTCGAGGTCGACATCGAGGCTGATCGGCTTGTCCGCCGGGATATGGTACTGGGGGTGCACCGGCGACATCCAGGAATCATCGCCGCCAACGCCCATCTGTGCGGCAAGGACGCGCAGGAACATGTGCTTCGGCTTCGGCAGCTCGTCCTGGTGCTGAGCCTCCTCAAGCATGAAGCTGGAGTACGGCAACAGGCTTACCGCGAACGGCGCGGCACCATCGGCGCGGCTGACGCGCATGCCGTGGCCGTGATCGTCGGTAATCTCGGCCCAACGCACATCCTCATGGTTGCCCGTCTCCTGCGGCATGAGGTACGGCGCATGATCCGCGAAAGCGTTGGTGCTCCACACGCCGAGCTTGGCGTGTTTGCGGTCCAGGTACGTCTCCGCCGGGCCGGTGCCGAAGAACCTCAGGTTCGTGTACTGCACAGGCAGCGTCCATTCGATGCCGAACGCCGGGATGGTGGGCAGGTCACCCTGCTCTCCAGGGTATTCGACGTGCAGGTTCACGCGGCCATCGGTGTGGGCCGTGTAGGAGACGGTCACCTTGGTGCGCTGCGCGGTGGCGAGCTCATACGTGTACGTGCCCTTGAGCGTGCTGTCGTCGATCTGCTCGAGCACGTTGTCCACGCAGCGGGCGTAGCGGCCGGCGCCCAGCCACTGGACGCGCTCGAAACCGTGACCGGCGCCGCGATCGTTGTCGGTCAGCGGACGGAAGGTGGTGATTGCGGGACGGCGCAGCACGAACTCGTTGCCGGCGAAGGTGTAGGAGACCATGCCGCCCTGGGTGCGCGACAGCAGGACCTCGCGTCCGGCGCCTCGCACGCCGGCGTTCCAACGGCCCACGGTGATGGTCCCATCGGCCGGCTTCGTGTCGGGCGTCGCGGTGGCGTCCGCGGGCACCACGGTCTGTCCGAAGGCGAGCTCGTAGCCGCTTTCGGCCCAATCGGTCGCCTTGGCGAGACGCTGCGAAACCTGCAGCACCAGTTCGCGGGCGTCGGCGCGGTACGCCGCCACCGGCCATGCGACATCGAACGTGCGGGTCTCACCGGCGGGCACGTCGAAACGCCGGGTGGACTGCCAGACCGGCTTGCCGTCGGCGAGAACGCTCAGGACGAACACGTAGTCGCCGGTGGCGGTGAACAGGTTGTCGTTCTTGACGGACACCGAGTCCTTCGTCACGTCGATGTGGACGTTCGAGTACAGCTGCTTGACTTCCTGGGCCTTGGGGGAAGGCTTGCGGTCGGCGAACAGCAGGCCGTCGCCGGAGAACTCGTAGTCGGACGGACGGTCGCCGAAGTCTCCGCCGTAGCGCAGGCTCCTGGTGCCGTCGGGCTGGGTGGCGTAGATGGCCTGGTCGATGAAGTCCCAGATGAAGCCGCCCTGATACTTCGGGTAGCGTTCGAGCGCCGTGTATTCGTCCATGTTGCCCACGGAGTTGCCCATGGCGTGCATGTATTCGCAGGAGAGGTACGGCTTCTTCGGGTCGTCCTTCAGGTACTTCTCGATCTCGTCGGCATGCGAGTACATACGGGTCTCGATGTCGGTGACGTCATCGTAGTCACGGTTGTGGGTCACGCCCTCGTAGTGCACCGGACGGTTCGGGTCGATGTCGTGCACGTGCTTGTACATGGCGCGGAACACGTCGCCCACGTAGGATTCGTTGCCCAGTGACCAGATCAGCACGCTCGGGTGGTTGTAGTCGCGACGCATCATGCTGTTGACGCGGTCGACGCAGGCGCCTTCCCATTCGCGCTTGCTACCCGGCACGATGGTGTCCTCGGTGAGGACGTCTCCGGGCAGGGACCAGCTGCCGTGGGCTTCGAGGTTGGCTTCGTCGATCAGGTAGATGCCGTACTCGTCGCACAGTTCGTACCAGCGTTCCTGGTTCGGGTAGTGCGAGGTGCGGATGGAGTTGATGTTGTGGCGCTTGCAGAAGACCACGTCATCGATCATGTCCTGCTCGGTGATGGCGCGGCCGCGTTCGGCGTCGAACTCGTGGCGGTCGGCGCCCTTGAACACGATGCGCTTGCCGTTGATGGTCAGGATGCCGTCCTCGATGCGGAAGCGGCGGAAACCGACCTTCTGGGACGTGCATTCGATGACGTCGCCCGCCTGGTCGATGACGTCGACGTCAAGCTCGTACAGCGTCGGGCTTTCGGCGCTCCAAGGGGCGATGCCCTGCAGCGGCCCGCTGGAGATCGCGGTCTGCGCCTCCGTGTCGCCCGTCGTCTGCCACACCGTGTTGCCGTCGGCGTCCTTCAGGGTCGCGCGGACCGTGGCCGCGTCGGCCGCGTTGAGCACGGTCAGCGCGGCATCGAGGGAGGCGGTGCCGGCCTCGGGATCCCAATCGGCTTCGATCTGCGTGTTCTCGATGTGCACATGCGGGCGGGCGGCGAGTTCGACGGAGCGGAACAGGCCGTGCAGACGCCAGAAGTCCTGATCCTCAAGCCAGGAGGCGCTGGAGTATTCGTAGCAGGCGACGGCCACGACGTTCTCCCCGTCGTGCAGCAGTTCGGTGATGTCGAACTCATTGGGCGTGAAGCCGTCCTCGCCATAGCCGACGAACGCGCCGTTGACCCACACGTAGATCGCCGTGGCCATGCCGTGGAACACGATCGACACCGATCCGCCGGCCTGCTTGGCGTTTGCCACGGGGGCGGAGACGGTGAACTTCCTGCGGTAGAGCGCGACGTGATTGTTCTCCGGGATGTTCGGTTCCAACGGGTTCTCGTGGCCGTCCCACGGATACTGGACGTTCACGTACTTGTGGTTCATCAGACCGGCCGTCTGCAGGTGGCCCGGAACCTGGATACGCTCGAACGAGGAGTCGTCGAACGACTCGGCCGTCGCGGGTTCCTCTTCGAGGTTGATGTCGGCGGCCTGAACGACCTCGACCCGCCACTCGCCGTCAAGGCTCTGCTTGAGATCGGACCATTGTCCGCTCTGGGGGTCGCGGGCGTACCACTTGTGGCTGGAATGGGCCGGAGTCCGGTTCACCTCGAACACCGTCGGGTCGGTCAGCCAAGCCTGCGATGCGCGATCGACATGTGTGACGTCTGTCATGCTCTCCTGCTTTCTGTCATTACCTCGTTGTGAATGATATTATGGAAGAGGCCGGGGCCTCCTTTACCGAAAAGGATAAACAGTTTTTATATAAAACGCAAATCCTGTTTACCGCTTCCAAATCACTGGCACTGCTTGCCGTCGACGCTACGCCGCGTCCATGCAATGTCTCGGTTCAGCTCATGTTATCCCATCCTTGCGACACGCTGTTTATCTCCTTGTTTACTAATGCTTTTTACTTTCAGTGATAAAACTTGTATGCTTACGGTGATAAAACTTGTATGCTTACGGTGATAAAACTTGTATGCTTACTTTACAAAATCAATGAGTGATTCCATGCTCTGGGTTCTTAAGGAGAAGATTAATGAGCAACGAAAATGTCGCGGACGGTGACGTCCGCAGGAAGGGCGGGTTAGGCCAGCGCATCGCCTACGCGTGCGGCAACTTGGGGCAGGCTGCCTTCTACAACGCGATGAGCACGTACTTCGTCACGTACGTCACCAGCTGCCTGTTCGTCAGCTACAGCAAGGCTCTCGCCGCCCAAATGATCGCCGTCATCACCGGCCTGATCGTCGTTATCCGCATCGCCGAGATCTTCATCGATCCGCTGCTGGGCAACCTCGTGGATAACACCACCACCAAGTGGGGCCGTTTCCGCCCGTGGCAGTTCATCGGCGGACTGGTCTCCTCCGTGTTGATCGTGCTCATCTTCTCCGGCATGTTCGGACTGGTCAACGTGAACACCACGCTGTTCATCGTGCTGTTCATCATCACGTTCATCGTGCTTGACGTGTTCTACTCCCTGCGTGACATCTCCTACTGGGGCATGATCCCGGCGTTGTCCTCCGACTCCCACGAACGTTCCACCTACACCGCCCTTGGCACCTTCACCGGCTCTATCGGCTACAACGGCATCACCGTCATCGTCATCCCGATCGTCAGCTACTTCACCTGGACGTTCACCGGCGCCAAGGGCCAGGGCCAGGCCGGATGGACCTCCTTCGGCTTCATCGTCGCGCTCCTCGGCCTGATTACCGCCTGGACCGTCGCCTTTGGCACCAAGGAAAGCACCAGCGCGCTGCGTGCCAAGGCCCAGAAGAACGGCAACCCGTTCGAGGCGTTCAAGGCGCTGTTCCAGAACGACCAGCTGCTGTGGGTCGCCCTGTCCTACCTGCTGTACGCCATCGCAAACGTCATCACGACCGGTGTGATGTACTACCTCTTCGTGTTCGTGCTTGACGAGCCTGCCGCCTTCTCCATCACCGGCATCATCCCGCTGATCGCCGGATTCATCATGGCGCCGCTGTACCCGATTCTCAACCGCTGGATTCCCCGTCGCTACCTGTTCACCGGCGGCATGGTCTCCATGATCATCGGCTACACGATGCTCGCCCTGTTCTCCAGCAACCTGCCGGTCGTCATCGTCGCCCTGATCTTCTTCTATGTGCCTGCGCAGTTCATCCAGATGACCGCGATTCTGTCGCTGACCGACTCCATCGAGTACGGCCAGCTGAAGAACGGCAGGCGCAACGAGGCGGTCACCTTGTCGGTGCGTCCCATGCTCGACAAGATCGGCGGCGCGATGTCCAACGGTGCGGTCGGTGCCGTTGCCCTCGCGGCTGGCATGACCGGTCATGCCACGGCAGCCGACATGACCGCGTCCAACATCGCCACGTTCAAGACCTTCGCCTTCTACGTCCCGCTTGTTCTCATCATCCTCAGCCTCGTCGTGTTCTGGTTCAAGGTCAAGATCGATGAGAAGATGCATGCGCAGATCGTTGAGGAGCTCGAAGCCAAGCTCGCTTCCGGCGAGATCGTCGACGATGAGGCGCAGGCAGTTATTAAGAACTGATCTCCCGTTCCCATCCCTCCCATAAGGCCCGTCCGCCTGAACCGCAAGATGCGGTCCGTGGCGGACGGGCCTGTTCGTTCCTGCGGTCGGCGGTCATGAACATACCCATGTCGGTTCCGGCAGTGGGGCCGGAACCGGCGGCGTGTCGACTATCGGCCAGGAGTGTCTATCAGCTGGTATCCGATATGGGCCGTGGCCCTGCGCCGCCTGCCAAAGGAGATAACCGTGCGTGCATGACGTGACTTCGTATGGCCAAAACTGCTGACCGCGGACGGACGCGGCATCGCTTTCGGTGGCGACTATAGTCCCGACCAATGGCCGGAGGAAATCTGGGATGACGACATCCGCCTGATGGGCCAGGCCGGCGTCAACACCGTGGCCCTTGCCATCTTCAGCTGAGATCGCCTCCAGCCCATCGAAGACCATTGGGATTTCGACTGGCTCGATCGCGTCATCGACAAGCTCGGTGACGTGACCGTCGCCGGACCGCATGTGCAGGTGCTTGCCTCGTATGCCGGCGAAGAAGCGGATGAGTGGGAGCTTGACGGCATGGCCGCGATCACCCGCAACACGTACGGCGAAGGGGAGGCGTATTTCCTCGGCTGCGATCTGGGCGTGAGCGATCTGACGCGATTCGTGGGAGGCTGGCTTGCCGCGCAGCCGCAGGATGGCCGGCAGCCGGAAGCCAACCTGCGGTCGCCCGCCAGCGGCGTGACCTCTGACGTTCTGCACACCGTGCGTCAATCCGACGACGCCATATTCGACTTCTATCTGACACGTGGCAGATCGGATGTCGAACTGCGCGACATCGCAGGGGAGCCGATCGTCCTGTTCCGGGCGGAACGGGGCAGTGACGGCGGCGCGTATACGGTGCATCGCAATGGCGTTTTCGTGACGAAGCGCCCGAACCCGTCGGTGTAGTCAGTTGCGACGAAACAGGAGGGCGGAGCCGCGGACGGTTTTGTGAGACGGTCCGCGGCCTCACCGTTGGAAGCCGCGGACTCGGATCATCAGCAACGGACGCGCCGTTGATTTCCACTTCCGGAGCAACGATGGTGAGCTTTGCCGCGACGAGATGCTGCAGGACGGTGCCGACGTACATGGTGCCCGGATTCTCCCTTCGCCGCTGCGCTGCCTGCCGCAGCAGATGTTCCACGGCCGCATCAACGGAAAGCGAGTTGTCGGACTCCAGCTTGAATGGTTTGCTGGTGAAGAACGCCTGAATTCGTTTGACCCAGTATTGCTCGATCTCGGTGAATTGCTCTGCTGTCGGACGTAATTCATTGATGAGCTCGGCATAGTCATGCATCAGCGCCATGGTACCGCGGCTGGTTCGTCCCTTAAAGGTTGAACCGATAGAACCGTCATTCATTACTTTTTCAACGATACTGACACGCTCATTCGATTGTGTCCAATACTGCTTTCTTTCTGCATGAACAACGGTACTCGGCAAGGCGGTAACGATAGTCGCAAAGGCTAAGAAGCCCGTACATAATCGTTTTTTTGTAGTGTTTCAGATTTTCAGTAGAATGGCGACAGCCAAATCCCGCTGGCTTGCTAGTAAAGCGTTGTCCTCGGGGGGAGTTTTGTTTGTTGTTGAAAGATAACGCGGCATCGAATAGATAGGGGAGGCCCGGCATGGGACGTCATCAGCGTGCAGAAACCTCCGGACTCATCTCCTTCTTGATTTGCGCCGTCGTTGGCGCGGTATCGATGAACCTGTACATGGAATACGCGCCGGCCATCTGGCAGCTGACGCAACGCCGATTCATGGTATGTTCGGGCATCGTGGCGGCATGCGGCGTCATTTCCTTCATTATTGGCTATGCGCGCAAATCACGTTCATTGAACCTCAAACATGGTTGGTTTGCACCGATTCGTCGCATTTTCGAAATCGTCGCCCTTTCGGTGGTGTATGCCTCGACCATTTTCCTGTCGTCTTTTGCACTCATCGGTGCGGCCAACGACATGATGGGCAATGCCATCTTCTCCGGCTATATCTCCAGCGTCTGCGCCGCCTTCGCCGGCGTGGTGGGGTACATGACCTTTGTACAGGCGGAGATGATGAACGCCAAAACTATTGCCAGTCTGTTGCCGTTCTTCGTCATCTCCGGCGTGGTCACCGCCGGCATGACCACCGACGACCCATACTGGTATCACAACAACTTTTCGCAGCTCGGCGACAGAACCACGTTTGCGGCCCGTATGTTCAACTCCACGCTGATTCTTGCCGGCACATGCATCATCATCGTCAGCTACTTCGCCATCTCCGAACTGGTGACCACCGAACGGCTACAGCGCCTCTGGCACGACCGCACCAACAGAGATCCGAATCGCGGCTACGAAATCCCACATTTCATGCTGCGCATCTCCATTCTGTCCTTCCTGCTGATGGTGGCCGGCCTGGCATTCATCGGCATCGGCGTGTTTCGGTACACGCCACACAATCTCTTGCACAATATATGCGCCAAAGGCCTGCCGTTCGTCATGCTGCTGCTGTTCGTGCTCCTGCCGTGGCTTGCGCCACGCCTGTCCAAAGCAGTGATGGTGTCCTCCGACCTGACCGCGCTCGTATGCGCTGCATTCTGGGTCAATATGATGATGGGTCACAACACCCTCACCAATGTGGAGGCGTTGGCTGGTCTGGCGTTCCTCGGCTGGTTCATCGTGTTCTCGCGCCAGATCGCCGCCATCGAGGCCGATCGCGCGGCCGCTCAGTTGTTGCACGCGCAGGCCATCGAAGGCGGTTTTGAGCAGCCGTCTTCCGCACCTGATCAGCAGATCGAATCCCGCATCGCTGCCGACCGGTGAATAATTTGTTTGATAGATTTGGCCTTATGACTGAACGACTCACGAATCTCTGGCCTGCCCCGCTCGCCGCACAGCCGTTGAACGCTACGGTAACGGTGCCGGGCAGCAAGTCCCTATCCAACCGCTACCTGATTCTCGCCGCCCTCGGCAGCAAGCCCGTTACTCTGATTGGCCTGCTGCGTTCGCGCGACACGGACCTTATGATGGGTGCCCTCGAAGCCCTCGGTGTCCGCTGCGACGTGGATTCCGCAACCGACACCACCGTAACGGTTACTCCTCCCGTATCCGGCCGATTCCATGGCAACGTCAATGTGTTCTGCGGACTGGCCGGCACGGTGATGCGTTTCGTGCCCGGCCTTGCCCTGTTTGCAGATGGCCCAGTGAATTTTGATGGCGACGAACAGGCTTATGCACGCCCGATGAAGCCGGTGCTTGACGGTTTGGAACAGCTGGGTGCAACGGTTGATTACCACGGCGAGGTTGGCCGTCTGCCGTTCACTATTACGCCGCCTGCAACCTTGCCGGCTGCCCAGGCGCAGGTCAGCATCGATTCGTCCGGTTCTTCCCAGTTCATCTCCGGCCTGTTGCTGATTAGTTCCAAACTGCCTGGCGGTCTGCACCTCGCGCACACGGGGGAGAAGACCCCGAGCCTGCCGCACATTCGCATGACTGTGGCTGATGTGACCGGTGCCGGCGGTGCGGTTGAGGCCGACGAATCCGCCCGCACATGGACGGTTGAACCGCGCGCAATGCAACTGCCGAGCAAGGTGACCGTTGAGCCCGACCTGTCGAACGCGGCGCCATTCCTCGGCGCGGCATTGATCGCCGGCGGCACGGTCCGGGTGCCTCATTGGCCTGAGACCACCACCCAGCCGGGTGGTTTGTTGCCGGGCTATCTGGAACAGATGGGTGCCAAAGTATCGTTCCCGACAATCGATGGCGTGCGCTATTGCGAAGTGACCGGTGACGGCACCGTGCGTGGGCTGGGTACGTTCGATTTGACGGCGGCCGGGGAGATTGCGCCCTCGTTGGCGGCGATTCTGGTGTTTGCTGATAAGTCGACAGACATGGTTGGTATTGGTCACTTGCGCGGCCACGAAACGAATCGTCTGGAGGCATTGGTCAACGAGATTCGTCGTGTTGGGGGAGCGGCTGAGGAATTGCCTGATGGATTGCGTATCGAACCGGTGCCGGCGGAGACGTTGCACGGTGCCGTGATGGAAACCTATGCTGATCACCGTATGGCCACGTTCGCCGCGATGCTGGGGCTGCGTATTCCCGATATCGAGGTCATCAACGTGGCCACCACGCGCAAGACCTTGCCTGATTTCGTCGGTATGTGGAGTGGCATGCTGAGGCAGTAAGGGGTCCTGTGTTCTGGTGGAACTCCCCTCAGTCCGCTACGCGGACAGCTCCCCTCAGAGAAGGGAGCCAAGTTATAGGGCCTGGATCCCCTCTCTGAGTGGATCTGTCCACCGGAGGCGACTGAGGAGAGTATGACGCGGGGGTAGTGGTCTCATGACCATATACGAATGGGGCTGATTCCAATCGGAATCAGCCCCCATAGTGTTGCAACTAGAGATTGGTGAGATGCCTAACGGCGGTTACTTACTTGGCGAAGGTGTTGCCGTAGGTGTCGGTGCCGGCTTCGGCGATTGCGGCGGACTTGCGGGCGATGGCCAGCTCTTCGTTCGTCGGAATCACGGCGATGATCACGGAGGAGTCCGGAGTGGAGATGATGCGCGGTTCCTTGGAGCGGGTGGCGTTCTTCTCCTCGTCCAGCTTGACGCCGAACGGAGCGAGCTTGTCGCACACCATCTTGCGGACCACGTCGTCGTTCTCGCCCACGCCAGCGGTGAAGGTGATCACGTCGCAGCCACCCATCTGGTAGGTGTAGTTGCCGATGTAGCTGACGATGCGGTGCACGTAGACATCCAGAGCCAGCTTGGCGTCCTCATTGCCCTCGGACACCAGACGGTGAACCTCACGCAAATCGCCATAGCCGGTCATGCCCATCATGCCGGAACGCTTGTTGAACAGGGCGTCAAGCTCGTCCACGTTCATGTGGGCGTTGCGAATCAGGTGGAAGACCACAGCCGGGTCGATGTCACCGGTACGGCCACCCATCATCAGGCCCTCAAGCGGGGTCAGACCCATGGAGGTCTCAACCGGCTTGCCGGAGACCTCAGCGGAAGCGGAAGCGCCGTTGCCGATGTGCAAAACGATCTGCTTCAGGCCTTCAGCCGGCTTGCCGACGACGTCCGGCACCACGGAGGAGATGTACTCGTGGGAGGTGCCGTGGGCGCCGTAGCGGCGGATGTGGTACTGATCGGCGATTTCCTTGTTCAGCGCGTAGGTGCTGGCGGCCTTCGGCAGCTGGAAGAAGAAGGAGGAATCGAAGACGAAGATCTGCGGAACGTCCGGCAGCAGGGAGCGCATGACTTCGGCGCCCTTGGCCTCCGGGCCGTTGTGCAGCGGGGCGAGCACAGCCAGATCCTTGACCTGGTTGATGGTCTTGTTGGTCACGAGGGCCGGCTTCGGGAAGATGGAGCCACCCTGCACCACACGGTGGCCGACGGCGACAATGCCAGCCTCAGACAGGTTCGGGCCGTACTCCTCGAAGAAGCCGAGCACGCGCTTCAGACCCTGCTCGTGGTCGTGAATCGGCTCTTCAAGCTCGTGCTTTTCGCCGTTGTACTCGTGCTTGTAGTGGCCGTCGACCGGCTCACCGATCTTCTCGACGAGGCCGGAAGCGAGGCCTTCGCCGGATTCGAGATCAACCAGCTGGTACTTGATCGAGCTGGAGCCGGAATTGATGACAAGGACGGTTTTCGCCATTGTGGGCATCCTCCATTGTGATTGAATGTTCCCGTGAGACACGGGTTACCGTTGATTAGATTACTCGTTGCTTGCTACAAAATAAGCATTACGGTGGCTCCCGCTGGCGGGAGCCACCGGGAGCTAAGCCGGGCTCACTGCGCTTCGATGGCGGTGAGGGCGATGGTGTTGATGATGTCCTGCACCAGAGCACCACGGGACAGGTCGTTTACCGGCTTGTTGAGACCCTGCAGCACCGGGCCGATGGCCAAGGCGCCGGAGGAGCGCTGCACGGCTTTGTAGCCGATGTTGCCGGCGCACAGGTCCGGGAAGACGAACACGTTGACGTGTCCGGCCACATCGTTGCCCTTGGCCTTGGTGGCGGCCACGGTGGGGGACCAGGCGGCGTCGAACTGGATGGAACCGACCACCGGCAGATCCGGAGCCTTCTCCTTGAGCAGCTTGGTGGCTTCCTCGACCATGTCCACGTCCGGTCCCTTGCCGGAGCCGAGGGTGGAGTAGGAGAGCATACCGACCTTCGGGTCGATGCCGAAGGCACGTGCGGTCTCGGCGGACTGCAACGCGATTTCGGAAAGCTGCTCGGCATCCGGGTTGAGGTTGATGGCGCAGTCGGAGAACACGGCCACATGGTCCTTGAAGCACATGAGAAATGCGCCGGAGACCAGCTTCTGGCCGGGCTTGGTCTTGATGACCTGCAGGGCCGGGCGCACGGTGTTGGCGGTGGAGTTCACGGAGCCGGAGACCAGGCCGTCGGCGTAGCCGAGCACCACGAGCATGGTGCCGAAGTAGCTGGCGTCGGCCAGCTGCTTGCGGGCCTGCTCCTCGGTCATGCCCTTCTTGGCACGCAACTCGCACAGCTTGGCGACCATGGGCTTCAACACGTTCTCGTCGTCCATAGCCTGGAAGCGGGCGCGCTCCAAGTAGTTCAGGCCCAGTTCCTTGCCGCGAGCCAGAATGGCGTCCTTGTTGCCTACGATGATGAGGTTCACGATCTCGCGCTCAAGCAGGTAGTCGGCCGCCTTGATGATGCGGTCCTCCTCGCCTTCGGGCAGCACGATGGTCTTCTTGTTGCTCTTGGCCTTGCCGAGCAGGCCGAACTGGAAGGCGTACGGGGTGATGGGCGCGGTGACGTCCACATCGAGCGCGGCGAGCACTTCATCGGTGGGAGCGTTCTTACGGAAGGTCTCCAGCGCCAGATCCTTGGTGGATTCATCGGTGAACGGCACCTGCGGCAGAGTCCAGACCGGCAGGCCGTACTTGGCGAGGGTCTCCTTAACGGAGAAAGCGTGGCGCGGCTCGCATCCGGTCACGAAGATGCCGAGCACCTTGTTGCCAGCGGCCTCCATGCCCTCGATGGACAGCTTGACGGTCTCGTCGAGCTCGTGCGGCCAACGGTCGATGGTGCACACGGCTAGGAACACGCCGGCCTTCAGATCAGCGGCGACATTCGCGTCGAATTCATAGCTGGTCGGATCGTTGACGTGGGACTTGTCGGTGCCCACGATCAGGGCGGCGTCCGCGCGGGAAACGTCCATGGCATCGTTGAACGCGCCGACGATATCGCCACGGGCGGTGTCCTTATCCTCGCGCACCTTGTGCACATCGAGGCCGGTGGACAGGGCCACGCCGAGTCCGGCATTGGAGGCGGCGAGCAGGATCGGGGTGAATTCGTCATGGTTGGACACAGCAGGGCGGAACACCATGGTCTTGTACTTGGAAGTCAATGCGTTGAGCATGCCGTAAGCGACGACGTTGCGGCCATTGGCGCCTTCAGGGCTGGCGATATATACACGGGTGACGGTCACGATGTTTTTGTCTCCTTTGATAATCAACACGATAGGGACCACACCTCATTGTAGTGGCGATTACTGTTATCGTTCACGCCGGTGTCGCGCCAATCGGAAGAGCGTCCCCTTGGCGACGCTTTCCGGGGAATGTTGCGCAAAAGTCGGCCGATAGGCCAGAAAACGAGAAAGGCCGGTGCATGAAGCACCGGCCTTGATTGTGGAGCTAGGGGGATTCGAACCCCCGACCCTCTCCATGCCATGGAGATGCGCTACCAGCTGCGCTATAGCCCCGAGTGAAGCTATCCGATTCATGTGAGTCGCAAGACCCACCATGAACCAGCGGAGAAACCACCATATCGCCTGATTTGATGGCTTCGTCGTGGAGCTAGGGGGATTCGAACCCCCGACCCTCTCCATGCCATGGAGATGCGCTACCAGCTGCGCTATAGCCCCGTTTTCAATTGTTGGCCCGTTGTTTGGACCTCGTATACATTACGACGAGATGTCGATTCTGGCAAAAGCCGGCGTGTCGCCAAATGGCAAAAGTGGGATTTGGCGACACTTTTTGGCTTGTTTCCGCCATTATTCAGGCATTGGGTTATTCAATTACTGCTTGAACGGTTTTTCGAATACACTGAACCTGTTGGCTCAGCAGGGGAGCCGTGACACGATCAGCGTTCGCGTTCCCACTCGTCGGTGTCGGCGATGGCCGGACCGTGATTGTAGTCCAGCAGACGCCAGCGCACAGTGCCATCGGGATTGTCCATCGGCACCAAGCGCACCCAGTGCGCATTACGCAATGAAACCACCGTAGAAAAGGTCGGATCGATTGCAGAAATGCCCAACAGGGTCTGCAATGTCTGCGCAATCCATGCGCCGTGCGAGAACACGAACAGGTCCGTGTCGTCTCCGGCACGCGTGGACCAGTCCTCAAGAGCCTCTACGCCGCGCTTGCCCACAGCTTCCTTGGGCTCGGCACCATACTTCAGCTCGCCGCCCCGAGACTCCATCCAGGAACGGAAGTCCTCGGGGTAGCGTTCGGCCAGTTCGGCCACGGCATGGCCATCCCAATCACCGAAGCTGCGTTCACGGACGCGACGATCATCGACGGGCTCGATTCCACCCAATACGTCGGCGAAAGCTTGCGCGGTGGCGTGCGCACGCTTCAAATCGGAGCAGACAATGAACCGGTGGTTGATTTCCTGCCGACGATCGACGTACAGCCTTTTCAAGGCCGCGGCGGTCTGCTTGACCTGCCATTCACCCACGGCGTCCAGCGGAATGTCGACCTGGCCTTGGAGCTTGTGAGCGGCGTTGTAGGAGGTGCGTCCATGACGGATAAGGAAAACGGAACGAACATGATTGGTCATAGTGACGATCCTTTCGGTTCCAGTGAGGAAACAGGAAAAAGGGGAGGGCTGCCTGATGCCGTCAATGATGTTTGGCAACAGGCAGCCCGACACGCGAATATCAGCGAATATCAGCGTTATGTGATTCGCACGTTACGCGGTGGTGACGGCAGCATCTTCCGCATGCTCCGCCGTTTCCGGGTGTGCGAGTTCAAGATCGATGGCCGGGCAGTCGCGCCAGAGTCGTTCGAGCCCGTAGAATTCGCGCGATTCCTCGTGCATGACATGAATCACGAAATCACCGTAGTCAAGCAGCACCCACTGGCCCTCGGTCAGGCCCTCGCGAGAGCGCGGCTGACGGCCGGAGCACTTAAGGAACAGGTCCTTTTCGATTTCCTCGGCCACGGCCAGTACCTGACGCTCGTTGGAGGCGCCGGCGATCATCATGATGTCGGTGATGCCGAGCAGGTCGGCTACGTCGAAGGCCACGATGTCGGTGGCTTTGATACGGTCCGCGGCCTCGGCGGCCACGCGGACGGCGTTGATGGAATCCTGAAGTGCGGGCATGGTTCAGCGCTCCCAGGCGGGCTTCCAGCCCTCGACGTTGTGTTGCGTATTCTCGGAGTAGACCATCGTGTCGCTCGGCACGGCGTGGCGCACCACGGAACCGGCGCCGGTGGTCACGTTGTCGCCCACTTCAACCGGGGCCACGAACAGGTTGCCGGCACCCACGTGGCAGCCGGAGCCGATGGTGGTGCGGTTCTTGTGCACGCCGTCATAGTTGGCGGTAATGGTGCCGCCGCCGATGTTGGTGTGGTCGCCAAGCTGGGCGTCGCCCACGTAGCTCAGGTGCGGCACCTTGGTGCCGTTGCCGATGTGCGCCTTCTTCATTTCGACGAACGCGCCGGCCTTGGCATCCTCGCCGAACTCGTTGCCCGGGCGCAGGTAGGTCCACGGGCCGATGTTCGTGCGTGCGCCGATGTGCGATTCCTGTACGCGGGAACGCTCGACCACGGCACCTTCGTCCACGGTTGCGTCGATCAGGGTGGTGTACGGGCCGATGATGGCGTCCTCGCCGACCACCGTGTGGCCTTGCAGGAAGGAGCCGGGCAGGATGGTGGCGTCGCGGCCGATTTGGACATCGTCCTCGATCCAGGTGGTTTCCGGGTCAAGAATGGTCACGCCGTCGCGCATCCAGCGCTCGCAGACGCGGCGGTTGTAGGTCTTGGACAGCGCGGCCAGCTGCACGCGGTCGTTCACGCCTTCGACGGTGAGCGGATCCGGAGCGGCGAACGCGCCGACCTTGCCAGCGGCCTTGGCGGTTTCCAGCGCGTCGGTCAGATAGAACTCACCCTGCGCGTTGTTCGACTTCAGTCCGGCGATTGCCTCGGTAAGCACGGAAGCCTCGAACACGTAGACTGAGGTGTTCACTTCCTGCACGGCGAGTTCGCTGCGGTTGGCGTCTTTCTGTTCAACGATGCGCAGCACGTTGCCTTCGCGATCGCGGATGATGCGGCCGTAGCCGGTCGGGTCATCGAGGATGGTGGTGAGCACAGTGGCGCCGTTGCCGGAGGCGGTGTGGAATTCGACCAGACGGTGCAGCGTCTCGCTGTCGAGCAGCGGCATGTCGGAGGCGGCGATCAGCACCGGGCCATCGACCTTGCCAGCCTCGGTGAGCTGCGCCATTGCGCACTGCACGGCGCGGCCGGTACCGGGAATGTCGTCCTGGTTCACAATGGTGACCTGCTCGTCATAGGAGCGGGCGGCTTCGGCGACGCGCTCGGCCTGGAAGTGCACGACCACGGCCAACGTGTCGGGATTCAGGGCGGCCACCGAATCCATGACCCTGTTCAGGAAGGTCTTGCCTGCAAAAGCATGCAGCACCTTCGGCTTGTTGGAACGCATGCGGGTACCCTCGCCGGCGGCGAGGACGATGGCTGCGGATAATGCCATAACTGACGTATTCCCTTCGATCGGAATGTCTATTGAGGGTGGAAACACCTCAAAACAATAGACGGCCGCCCGGATGTCGAGCGGCCGTCAGCCGTTCCCCCACCTGGACTCGAACCAAGACAAAGGGTTCCAAAGACCCGTGTGCTGCCATTACACCATGGGGGAGTCGTGGGCTTTCGGCCCACAAGTGTTCATTTATACCATATTGTCGGTATTTACCGAAAGACTACGCCATGTCGCGTCTCGCATCGTGTGCTTTCCACGAACAAACACGCACGTGATCAGGCGAACAGGAAGCCTTGACCGTGGTGCTCGGGGTAGGTGTCGAACAGTTCGGCGACCGAGCCGTCCTCGAATACGGCGCGGATGGCGCTGGCCAGCAGCGGGGCGATCGACAGGACGGTCAAGCCATCCCAGCGCTTTTCCTCGGGAATCGGCACGGTGTCGGTCAGCACGACCTCGCGCGCACCGCAGTTCTTGAGTCGCTCGACGGCCGGGCCGGAGAGCACGCCATGCGTGGCGACCACGGTCACCGACTTGGCTCCCGCGTCCTGCAGCACGTGGCATGCGCCCGCGATGGTACCGGCGGTGTCGATCAGGTCATCGACAAGCACGCAGTCCTTGCCGGCAACGTCGCCGACCACACGGTTGGCGACCGCCTGGTTCGGGCGGGTGATGTCGCGCGTCTTGTGCACGAAAGCGAGCGGACCGCCGCCGAGACGCTGCGCCCACTGCTCGGCCACGCGAATGCGGCCGGCGTCGGGGGAGACGACGGCGACGTTGTCGAGATGGCCCTGGAAACGATCACGGATGTAGTCGACCAGCACTGGCATGGCCACCAGATGATCGACCGGGCCGTCGAAGAAGCCTTGGGACTGCGCGGCATGCAGATCGACCGACATGATGCGGTCGGCACCGGCGGTCTTCAGCAGGTCGAACACCAGACGGCAGGAGATGGGCTCGCGGCCGCGGTGCTTCTTGTCCTGACGGGAGTAGCCGAGCAACGGGCAGACCGCAGTAATGGAACGGGCCGAGGCGCGCTTCAATGCGTCGATCATGATGAGCTGCTCCATGATCGCCTTGTTGATGGGCTTGTAGTGGCTTTGCAGCACGAACACATCGGCGCCACGCACCGATTCAGTGTAGCGCACGTACATCTCGCCGTTGGCGAAATCGTATGCGGTGGTTTCAAGGACGTCGATGCCGAGCTGCTCGGCGACATCCTCAGCCAACTTCGGATGAATCCTTCCCGTAACGAGAATAAGATTCTTATCGGGCTTTCCTTCAAGGATTGCGCTCACCATGTCTCCCAACGTGTGGTCTCGTTGATGCAGTCTTCAGCATAGCCGTTCTTCACGACCGGTTGGACAACTCAGCGTTGCCTGCCGTTCACCTGCCGCTTGCGATCCATTGTTCGATGGTCTGTCTGACCGCCTTTGCATAGATATCGCTATCCATGCTCGGGTGGATGCCGTCGGAGCCGAGCACCTGCGCGTTCGCGTTGGCTGTGGCATCCCAATCCACCAGCACCACATTGTCCGGATGTGCGGCCGCATAGTCGGCAAGCACCTGGTTGGTAGGTGGAATCCACGTACGGTCTCCGTGGGCATTGACCAGTACCAGCACGCGGTCGGGGCCGATCATATTACGAATCTGGTCCAACTGATCGGGGGTGATTGCCGAATTGGTGCCAAGGCCGATCAACACCCACTGCCGCAGACTGCCGGCGGACAGAGCGTTGCCGATGAGTTCGGGGGCGACCATGATGGAGCGGGAAACGCTCGCGTCGGTCTGAATGCCGGGGAAGACTTCCGAAAGGCCCTGTGATGAGGCCAGCATCACCGAATCGCCTATGGCGGTAATCTGATCGCCGGTGGGCATCTCATGCTTGGGCTTGGGCGGTGCCGGCACGGCATGGCGCAGCAGCACGTGTTCGGTTTTCTGCATACGTTCCAGTTGTGCGGCCTGTTGCTCCAGCTGGATCTGCATGGCGGTTTTCGCAGGTGCATGAGCAATGCCCTGCACGCAGCCGGCCAACGACAGCACCAGGATAACGTCAACGGCAATAACCCGGGCCACATGATTCTTCTTGTTCGTGCGAAGGGGCACCACGACGGATACCGCCGAGTGCGTTGCCGCCGGTTTCTCCACCATCAGCCAGGAAATCATCACCGCAATGGCGGTGAGCAACGCGGTCATGATGAGAGGCCAAGGCCCTACTGCCTTGAAGATCTTCGGGGCAAGGGCGCTGGAAAGAATCCACAACGGCCAGTGCCACAGGTAGATGCCGTACGAATACTTGCCGAGGGAGGCCAATGGCTTGAACACCATGAGGCTTTGCATCCAGGAATCGTCGGAGATGGTACCGGCAATCAGCAGCACGGACAACAAGCTGGACAATATGATGCCACCGCGGAAGGCGAATGCATCCTGTTTGCCGATAACCGCCATGGTGACCAAGGCAATCAGGCTGAGGAACGCCAATACCGGTGCCGCCGCATTCCAGATGCGATGCTCCACGGGAATCTGAGGTAACGGAGCCCGATGTGCGGCTGCCGAAGCGCTCGAGCTAATGGTGCGGGGCATCGGCACAGCCCTCTGGCGAGCGTGGCCCAACTGAGGAGCGGTGACCCACCAGGCGAGAGCCACACCCAGCATCAGGCCCATGCTGTGGGTATCGGTGCCGAAGTAGACGCGGGTGGGGTCGCCTTTGGGCACATACATCACCCACATGGCGATACTGCTGAACGCCGCGAGTCCCAGTGGGATGAGTGAAGACAGTTTCGTCTGGCGGAGCTTCCACATCAGCCAGACGATGAACGGCACGATGACGTAGAACTGCATGAGCACGCCAATGAACCACAGATGGCGAAACACCTGCGGGTTCATTTGGTCGAAATAGCTTTGGCCTCCGGCAATGGCGTACCAGTTGTAGCAGCCCAGCAGCACGGTGATGACTTGGTCGCGGATGGAAACTAGAATGTCGTGATCGAACAGCCAGCCGACGGAGACGATGACCGGAATCAGCAGAAACAGCGCCGGATAGAGACGTACTGCACGCTTGGGAATATATCGCACGAGATTCAGCGATCCGGTTTTCGCCAGAGAACGAATCAAACTGACGGCAATCAGGAATCCAGAGACGGTGAAGAACACGTCGACTCCGTAGAATCCGCCTGGCAGCCGTTGCTGCATGCAGTGGTACAGCACAATGGCTATCAGCGCTAGTCCTTTAATACCGTCTAAACCCACGAACCGCTTCACGGATAATCCTTCTCTTTCCGTAGTGCTGATGGCATTCCCCGTTCTCTCCAACAAACGGAAAACAAGCCCAGCATGGCCGAGGGGAGAGACAATGCGACAGCAGCGAATCGTCAGGCCGCATGCTGCATGATTACCGGCTTGACGATTCGCGGCATACCGCGCTTATCGGTGGCGCTTACCGGTGATACAGACTCACCCGTTCGTACTTCGGTTCGCAGCACACGTTGATGCCGAGTTTGCGATACAGCGCCTCGTCCGTGGATGAGATGATAACGGAGAAGAAGGCGTCGCAGCCCCGCAACTGTTTGAGCCCGTCGATGACGCGAGCGGCCACAGGACTGGTGGCGCTGGTGATTGACAATGCAATCAGCGTCTCATCCGAGTGCAAGCGTCGGTTCACGCTGTTGAGATGCTCGGTTTTCAGCCGACAGATGGGTTCGATGGCGGCATCGTCGATTACCGGAATGGTTTCGTCAACACCGGTGACGGCCTTGAGCGCGTGCATCAGCAGCGCGCTGGCCGCGCCCAACAGGTCGCCGGTTTTGCCGGTGACCACATGGCCATCGGGCAGCACCATGGCACCAGCCGGGGCACCGGTGGCGGCTTCCTTCTCAAGGGCCACGGCGCGGGCGGGAGAAAGATCGGGGGTCACGCCGGCCCGGTTCATGATGGAGCGCAGCCGCTCCACCTGTTCCTCGCCAGTGCCGGTGCGCTTCAAGTGCACGGCGGCGGCGAAGTAGCGGCGCACGATTTCCAGACGCGCGGCATCGCGGCAGGCATCGTCGTCCACAATGGCGTATCCGGCCATGTTGACGCCCATATCGGTGGGGCTCTGATAGGGGCTTTCGCCCATGATGCGCTCCATCATGGCTTTGAGCACGGGGAATGCTTCGACGTCGCGGTTGTAGTTGACGGTGGTCTCGCCGTACGCCTCCAGATGGAACGGGTCGATGATATTGGCATCGTCGAGGTCGACGGTGGCAGCCTCGTACGCGATGTTGACCGGATGGTTGAGCGGAAGATTCCAGATGGGGAACGTCTCGTATTTGGCATAGCCGGCGTCGATGCCGCGCTGGTGCTCGTGGTAGAGCTGGCTCAGGCACGTGGCGAGTTTGCCGGAGCCAGGGCCGGGCGCGGTGACCACGACGAGCGGCCGGGTGGTCTCGATGTACTCGTTCTTGCCGTATCCGTCGTCTGAAACGATGCGTTCGATGTCGTGCGGGTATCCGGCGATCGGGTAGTGCAGGCGGCAGGTGACGCCGAGTTGCTCGAGGCGGTGGCGGTAGGCGTCGGCGGCGGGCTGATTGGCGTATTGGGTGAGCACTACGGAGCCGACGAGGAAGCCGCGGGAACGGAACACGTCGATGAGTCGCAGCACGTCCTCGTCGTAGGGGATACCGAGGTCGCCGCGGGTCTTGCCTTTTTCGATATGGTTGGCGTTGATGGCGATGACGATTTCCACATCGTCCACCAGACTTTCCAACATGCGGAACTTGGTGTCCGGCTCAAAGCCGGGCAGCACGCGCGAGGCGTGGTAGTCGTCGAAGAGCTTGCCTCCGAATTCCAGATAGAGTTTGCCGCCGAATTGCGCGATGCGCTTTCTGATGTTGGCGGCTTGCAGCTCGATGTATTTTTCGTTGTCGAATCCCTGGCGCATAGAGGTCGGCATCCCTTTCCGAACGACGTCGTAAACGGAAAAATTATACCGGACGTCGTCGGCAACAAAAAATGGGATTCCCCGATGGGGAATCCCATTCGTCATAGAGAGCAATTACTCCCGAGGAATGTTGAACAGGGGTTTGCATGGCTCCCAAAAACGCGCTGGTTGAAACGTTGCCGACGACGCGTGCGCTCGAAGAGTATGCACGGGTGGCTTTGCGGTGATTTCCCAGACCGTTCGTTGCTAGGCGAGATATTTCTTTTTCCAGGCCTTCTTTCGGGCGTAAGCGTTTTCTGTCATGTCGGAGTAGTCGTAATCAACTTTGAACTTGCCGTTGGAATGGAGAATAAGCGTCATCGATCCCCATCTCTTTTCGGGCTTAAGCGCGGCCCTTTCAGGTTCAATGAACTTGTTGATAGCCATAAAGTTTTTCATCAAGGATGCCCTCGAAACGCCTTTTTGGTCAAAGCATTTAACGAAGTCGTCTTTTCCGCTGCCAGCAACGTAATACTCAATAGAGAACGCACCCTCGGCGTACTCGGCGTAAAACACGACCTTGCTCCAGTCTTCGGGGAGGGTTTCCTCAAGAATTGAAGCTATCCCTTGTAGCATCTTCTTTTCACTCATTACATTTCCTTTGCAGTGTTAAGAAGAAACGTAACCGTCTCTTCGCCGTCAATAATGTCCGTGATAGCAAACGAGCTAGGCCTGAATGACCCGCCCTCATAAAGTGGCTCAACCTTGAAAAACACTTCAGCGCCATCAGCCAAAGCATCGGCGCATTTTTGCTCGATTGCTGCATAGGCTTTTTGGTTAACCTCGCCGCCCATGGCGACAATATTCTCAAGGCCATTTGATCCATTGAATCGGTCGGCAATCAGATGGCCTCTTTGATCAAAAAGCTCTTCAAACCCTTTTCCGATTGACTGGATAGTGTCCTTGATGGTCAAACGACCTTCGTGGGTCTTTAGTTGTAAGAAGCCTTCGGCCGATTCGACCCTACCCATTGCATCGGTAACGTATTTATACCCATTGATCTTATAGCTCATGTTCGGAACGAGGTCGTCGCCAACGCGGTAAAGTTGCCCGAGATCGTCGGTTGCACACTTCACGCCGTCGATCGCAAACTCGTTATTGGGAAGCAGTCGGTCGCCTTCGTAAATTGCCTTTCCGGCATCATCCAGAATTCGTGAGCTTGCGCCCGATTCTGCTGCCTTTGAGGCAAGAAAGTTATTTAGACCTCGTCCGGCAAGAAGCGTTGCTGCCGTAACAGTTCCCGCAACGACTTCTCCGACGATATCCTCCTGAGATATCTCACCGTCTTCAGCGCCGGCTTCCAAGCTCTTTCCCATTTCGTCAAGAACGAGTACAGACCCAGCAGCGAGTGCTGCAGGGGCAGAAGCGGTGACGGCTACGGCACCAAGCGCAACTTCAGTGGCGATTTCGCCTCCAGTTTCGACATAGTCTCCGATTTCCCGTATCTGCTCATCGGCTTCCATGAAGTCGCCCCAGGCGTTGGCTGCATCGTCAACAGCGTGTGTTTGCGCGGTTTTCACCGCTGCTTCTTCGTCTTCGGCCAGTAGTTCAATATTCGATTCAACACCGACATATGCGTTTTCTCCAACGTCGGCAACTCCAAGTACGAACCTGCCGCCAAGATAAGCTCCGTTCCTTGCGCCATCGCGGACAGTTTCGCCTGCAGCGTTGAGTGTTGGCTCGCATGCTTTCCAGGCGTCATCTGCGGCTTCTTGAACTGTTGAAATGCTCGCGGTTAGGACATCGCCGGAAGAAATATCCCGCCATGCGGCATCTGCACAATCAGCAACGGTGCGTTGCGCCTCCTCAAAGGCCAATCTCGTTTCGGTCGTATCCGGCATTAATTGCTCTATATTTTCAAACGCCATTTAGATCACCGGCCTTGTTTGAGATAAGACCGCTGATACTTCGGCGAGTGCTGAGGCCTTTTCCGTTGTCTCGATGCCGGTACCCCTCTTTCTCAGCTCGTTGAGATGAGCGTTAAGCATCGACTGAATGAACAGGTATTGGATTGGTCCCCAGCTTTCGGGTGAGGAGTCATCTTCGAATTTCCAGCTTGAAAGCAGATGGGAGCAAAGCCTCTCTTTGAGGCTGTCGGCAGATAAATCCCTGGCGTCGTCGAGGATGCGTCCAATATTGAAATACCTATAAGCACACCATTCAAACAGTGGCTTCCTCGAGGACAGAGGAGTCCTTGCCATCTCAATCAAGCGTGCCTTCATGGAGTCAGGTATGTCCATCTTGTGCACACAGTCGCAGAAGTTGTATTCCCTTGGCTCATCGAGCTTGAACGGATTAAGCACACAAGAGTTGAGATAGCGAAGCTCTTCAGAAGAAGCCTTGTCCTTCGCGCTGTGCTTGCTCTGTGTCGGCGAGTACTCTAGGCCGCGTTCATGCGGTTCGATGTGACAGAGGACAGGTTCGATCCATTCGTTCTGATATATTGCTGCAACGCCTCGCTGAAGCTTTGCAAGCTCTTGGATTTGGCTCTCGTTAAGATTTGCCGCCTTGCCGATAAGCATCCTGTCGCCTTCGTCAGGCAGTTTCCAGGATAAGTCGATGCGATGATTCTGCCTCAAGCCCAGCGGGTTGTTAAGGCGCGGTCATTTTGGCGCTTACATCTCACTTTTGCAGACGTAGAATACGAGTATTGGAATCAAAGGAGGGTTCTCATGCCAAATATCGGTAAGGACGACCATCCGAAGCTGTGGTCGCTTATTTTCGTGCTTATCATCGCGCTGACCTTCTGTTGCTTCGTCATGGGCCAAGGACTCAACAGTGGAACCAGCGTCTTCCTGGCAGGCCAAGGTTACGGTGCGAGCCTTGCCGGCGTACTTGCACTCGTCTTCTCCATTGCCGCCGCGTTAGCACGACTGTTCGTCGGCCCTGTTATCGACAACGGCAAGTGCTCACTCGTTATCATCGCCGGCATCGCTATCCTCATAGCAGGAACAGCACTGTCCGCTGTCGTTCAAGGCATCCCCCCTCTTCACAATCAGCCGTTTGCTGCAAGGCGTGGGCTTTGGCGCAGCAACAACAGCAGCCTCGACCGCCGCAGCAAGCGTCTTACCGCAAGAACGGCTCGGCGAAGGCATTGGATACCACGGCCTCGGACAGGCTATCGCCATGAGCATCGGCCCAGCCTTCGCACTTTACCTAGTAGGAACCGATCCCTCAACGAACCTCTATGTCGGCCTTGCCCTGGTTGGGTTTGCAGGGCTTGTAATCGCCCTCAACGCACGCTATGAAAGTAAATGGCAAACTCTGCCAAGCTCCAGCGCATACCGAATCAAAATGGAAACCCGGCTCGAACTCGACTCAAAAGACGGGCAGGCACCCAGCCCCACCACAGTAACTACATCCGAAACAATTAACAGTGAAAAGTATCCTGAAGGCGACCAGGTGTCCAAGAGAACCCTGCGTGACTCATTCAACATCTTCGAGCCGCGCGCATTGCCTGGCGCCATCCCACAGATGATCATGTGCCCCACTTTTGGCTTTGGCGTCTTCTTTGCTGGTCTGTACGGTACTACTCTCGGCTATACCCACGCCGGTCTCTTCTACACCATCAGCGCGGTAAGCATGATTATCATTCGCATGATTTCAAAGCATTTCATGGACACCGTACCTGCAATCAAAACAATGACCGGAGCCGTCGCGTGCGGCATCCTCTGCTGCCTTATGCTACTTGCCGCACCGTACGGGGAACCTGTCTTCCTGGCGTCCGGAATCTTCTATGGTCTCGCCACTGGCATAAGCCTGCCACTTAATCAAAGCGTAGCGGTAAAGAACACCCCGCCAGAGCGCTGGGGCGCCGCAAACGCCCTGTTCCTGCTCGCCAATGACATCGGCATTGGCTTCGCAAGCGTAATCTGGGGCGTTATCAATGACTCATTCGGGTTCCAGACAAGCATCGTCTGCGTCATTGTCTGCCTTATCGCAAGCTACGCATCCGCCTGGATCGTCTACCCCGCCCGTGACAAGCGGTGGAGGCATTAGAGCGTAAGCGTCAAAATGACCGCGTAGCAGGAAACGTCCAGGACCATTCCGGCATACGGATGGAAAAGTTGTTTGTGTTCAATTAGTTGTTGCGGGTTTAGTCACGATGATTTTTCGGGTTTAG